>Ga0316205_10000778_pt1 | contig 49401 bp, 65 predicted proteins | sample 3monthpyrite_MG_FD_204941 | JGI IMG/M metagenome (GOLD analysis project Ga0316205, IMG submission 204941) | Microbial mat bacterial communities from mineral coupon in-situ incubated in ocean water Damariscotta River, Maine, United States -... | ecosystem: Environmental > Aquatic > Marine >...
TTTATGGCTTGTGCTTTTTCATAAAAATCATCAAATAGCATTCTAAGTGATTCTGATTGTTCATCATTGAATTTTAATTTTGCGTCATATTTCATTGTTTTGTACCTCATTAATTTTTCTTTTCATAAAAAGTACATTAGTATCAAAAGAGCCTCTAAAGTTTGCTCCTTCAATAGATACTGCATTGTTATTTTGTAACTCTTTAATAATCTTTCGTAGTCTCTTTTTGTTTAACTTTTTCATTTCATCACCTCCATGTGATATTTATATTTTAAAGAACTGAGTAAACAGTTCCGCTTGCGCTCATGTCGTAAACCGTCATTAAAGCGTTTTTATTACTTGCACCGTTATTTCCTCCTTTTAAGTGTTTATGTACTTCTAAACGTGCATTTATAGAACGAATAGAACCATCTTTCTTTGTGAATACTGCGCTAAATATCTTCCCCCCCAGTTGATTTAATAAGCTCTGAGGCTTTAAAACGTGAGAGTTTCATTATGCTAGCTCCGCAATTTAAGTCCTTTTTCTTCACAAATGTTTATTTATACTGCAATTATATCATCATATGTTTAGTAAGTCAATAGTAAAGTAAACATTTGTGCTATAAATGATATGCTTTTATAAACATATGATGAAAAAAGGTTTAGTTATGGAAAAAGAAAAGTTTAGTGAATTGTTAAAAGTTGCTGGATTATCAAAAAAAGATTTTGCTGAATTAGTTGGAACATCTGCTGGGGCAGTAAGTAATTGGGGAGTAAGCGGTAGAGATTTTCCCTATTGGATTGAGTCGTGGATAAACCTCTACATAGACAATAAGTCATTTAAAAAGTTAAAGAGTGCTATTAAGGATAGTGGAGCTTGTGAGTAGTTATAGTGTTGCTCTTTATTGTTGTTATTTATATTAAGAGCTTTGTTCGGTAATCGTTCGGGTTGTTTTTTAGCGTGCTTATTGTGTTGGAATCAAAAGGTACTCCGTGAGGTATTTAACCTCTTAGGGGTCGGCATAGCCCCGTACTCTCTCGATTATACAAGTTTTTTTACCCTCTTGTTCTTGGCTAATTTTTTGGAAAAGACTACATTATCATGAATTTAACCAAGTTAGCGAAATTGATAGTTTATTGATGCAGTTCAATATGTTATTTAAAGTCTAAAATAGATAAAAATAAAAATGTCAAAATATTTCACCTTTGGTTAATTTTTTAACCATTTTTTTAACCTTGGTTAAATTTTGCTTATAGTGTATGTGCGTAAAATTATTTAACCTACTTGAAAAAACTGAAATATAGTGACTTTTTGAGGTTTGCACTACCCGTGTCGATTAAAAAGACGAGGAAGAACCTAAGTTTTATTTCATCTCTTAGCTTCTGTTACTAAACTTTTAGTAACGACTGTTACCTATTAAAAAATTTGAAAATCTGTTTTTGTAAAAATTTGTGAGAGGGTCGATAAACAAATACATCTAACCTGTAGAGATTTAACCCACCCCTACCTATGTAAGTATTTACCTCTTGCTAACCTACACTCATTAAATCCATTGTAAAGCTTTAAAAGTGTAACTTTAAGCCTCTGACGGGGTGACTTATTGCCTTTGCCTCCCATCTTTACCATGATGATTGAATTTATTTTCTAATATCTCAATTTCATCTAAAAAAGAAGTTTTTACAGTGTCGTTATCAATGTTAATCAATGATTGTTTTAAGATGTCAATTGAATTGTTTAGTCCGTCCTTTTTTTTGTTTTGTGTTATCTGTTCGTCTGTTCCAGCTTTTTTATAGTCTTTTAGTAATTCTATTAATTTGCTTAAGAAGTCTTTCTTATATTTTCCATCTTTAACTAAAGCTTCTTTTTTCCATTTTTTAGATGGTTCACTAACGATCTATTCAAAATGTTTATCTATATCATCATTATTACTACTATGAACTTTCAAACTTTTTATGTCAACTGTAGTTATGTCTTCATCACCGATATTAGCACACTCAACATAATAATCAATATCATCTTTATCTTTTAATTCTTGAATAATAGTAGCTAATATTTCAACCTTACTGACTTTAAATTCATTATGAATAATATTAATTACTATTGCTATTTGAAGTTCTTGTGCTCTTTTAATTCATACAATATTTTGTCAATTACGTTCTCAGATAATTCAAAACCATATAAATAATTATCCATTATATTCTCTCCATATATTTAACAATCCCTAAAATAACAATAACCTCATCATCAATCAAATACGGCACGGTATAGCCCTTAAATACAAGGTCACGTATGTTTTCATTATTGAAATGTATTGATTTTCTGAATTTGTATGGCATGTCAGGTATAAGTTCTATTTGTTTTCTAAGTTCGTCTTTGAATTTATTAGCCCTTGCTTTGCTATCAAGAGCTATAAAATCCCATATTTTGTTAAAGCGTGAGGTGAATTTAGGCTTATAGGTAATCTGCATTAATTCCCTTGCGTGTGTCTATCAATTTCGCCCCAAACTTCTTCATGGCTAACAAAGTTTTTAGTACCATTCTTGCGATAATCATCTAACGTATCTTGAAGCTCAGTTTTGTCTTTTGTAAACTGTTCAGTTTTCATGTAAGCTAAAGTATCACTATCTAAATCGTTTGATTGATTGTTTAGTATTTCAATAGCTCCACTTGGTAATTTTTTGATAACTTCCATAAATTGCTTAAAGTAACTATCTTGAATATTTAAAGATATTTGCATGATTAACTCCTATTTATTCCTAAATTATACTAAAGTTTTCTAAAGTTTGATAATATATTACATTCGAACGTATGTCTAAGCGTGTGAACAACTACACGATTTTTACGGTCACTTGGTTCAATACCTTTATTGAATAGCTCATTAAGTATTGTTCTCATTCTGCGCTCAATAATTTGCTTGTAGTCCTTATAGAAAAATATATGGATTCCTAGTCTCCACCAATCATAAAATGCCATTCAATCACTGTATTGCTACCCACTTTTGGACTTTTTTAATAAATGTATCAATTTAAATAAGATTTTTAACGGATTATGTTGAGATAAAGCTCAAGCAAGTTACTTGAGCTATTTTAAGGAATGTAAAACTTAAAGGAGAAAGGATGTAGTCTAAAGTTAGTAAGGGGTTCTAACTTTGTACTAATAGAATTATCGGCTATTGAGTTTAACCAATTGGTAATGTTTGATTAACCCATAGTCAATGGGTTTAAAATTATATTTAATTTCAGAATAGATCTGTGAAAACCTGAACGAATATGAGTTTGCGAGGCTTTTTGTATTCTTATATTAATTAAATTATTTGTTTAACTTTATTTGGCATTATTTTGAAAAAGGAGTATTGAAGATGTCTATGATTTTATTAATAGTTATGAATATAGCAATAATGATTGTTGCTAACATTGCTATGTCTATTATGCAGTCAATGGGAATTATAAGCATGGATAACCAGAGCATAGCCAATATGATGGTGTTTTTTGCTCTTATAGGATTTGGTGGTGCATATCTTTCTCTATTTATGTCTAAAATGTTGGTTAAGCGTTCGATGGGTGTTGAAGTAATTGTTTCACCAACAAATAGCACTGAACAGTGGTATGTAGATGAAGTACATTTTCAATGCCATAAAGCAAATTTACCCATTCCAGAGATTGGCATATTTGAAGGCTCACCCAATGCGTTTGCTACAGGCGCAACAAAATCAAGTTCATTGGTTGCAATATCAACTGGCTTATTAAGAGAAATGAATAAAAATGAAGTCTCAGCAGTTATTGCTCATGAACTTTCTCATATTAATAATGGAGATATGGCAACAATGACTCTTTTGCAAGGTCTTGTAAATACATTTGTGATGCTTTTTTCACATTTAATTGGTAGAGCAATAGACAAAATAGTATTTAAGTCTAATCGTGATGGTATTGGATACTTTGCAGGAAGATTTATTGCACAAATACTTTTAACTTTTGTAGCAAGTATAATATTAATGGCTTATAGCCGTTGGAGAGAGTACCGAGCTGATGCAGGTGGTGCAAACTTAGCTGGTAAAAAGAATATGATTGCAGCACTACAAGCACTTAAAAATGCTCATACTAAACCTTTACCTGATGAAGAGAGAGCTTTTGGAATTGTTGGATTTACAAGTGAACTTTTTTCAACTCATCCGCCGCTTAGTAAGAGGATTGCTAAACTTAGAGAAGCTGTTTAATATTATCAAATTAAAATTGACTACTTAAAGTTCTTAAAGTATAATGTTTTATATGACAAATCTACCAATACATGAAGTCCTAGAAGATATAAAAAGCTCATTAAGAGTTAATGCAACACTTATTTTACAAGCTCCAGCAGGTGTAGGGAAAAGTACTATTGTTCCTATCTCTTTTCTTGAAGAGGCTTGGCTTGGTGATAAAATAATAATCATGTTAGAACCCAGACGTATTGCTGCTCGTATGGTTGCTACTCAAATGGCAAAACTTTTAGGAGAAGAGCTAGGACAAAGTGTTGGTTATCAGGTAAAGATGGATAGCGTATACACTAAAGAGACTAAAATTTTAGTTGTAACAGAGGCTATTTTAGTTCGTAAACTTCAAAGTGACCAAACTTTAGAAGATGTGGCTATGGTTATTTTTGACGAGTACCATGAGAGAAGCATTAATACAGATTTATCACTGGCATTATCTTTACAGGTGCAAGAACTTCTACGTGATGATTTAAAAATTTTGATTATGTCTGCTACACTCGCTTCAAATGAACTTTCTAATTTACTAGGAAATGTACCTATCATTACTTCAAAAGGTAGAATATACGAAGTTGAAAATATATACTTAGATGTTAAAACAAAACAACCTGACTATAACTCTCTAAATGGCTTACTACTAAATACAATACTTAAAGCAATAAAAGAGAATAGTGGAGATATTTTAATTTTTTTAGCTGGTGCTAAAGAGATAAAGAGATTACAAATTTTACTATCTGAATCATTAAAGAGTAAAGATATTTTAGTTTTACCTCTTTATTCAATGCTTTCAAATAGTGAACAAAATAGAGCTATTGAAAAATCTTCAAAAAGAAAAATAATTTTAAGTACAAACATTGCTCAAACATCTCTTACAATAGAAGGTGTGAGTGTAGTTATAGATTCTGGACTGGAAAAACAGTCGCGATACAACTACTCAAATGCAATGAATCACTTAGAGTTAGCATTTATCTCAGAAGATTCAGCAGTGCAAAGAGCTGGTCGCGCAGGTAGGCTATCAAATGGAAAATGTTACAGACTTTGGCATGAGTCAAAAATACTACAAAAATATAGCAAACCTGAAATACTCAGAGCAGATTTAAGTTCACTTATTTTAGATCTCTCTTTATGGGGAGTTGATGAGTTTGATGAATTAAAATTCTTAGACACTCCGCATGACAAGATTATCCAAGATTCTAAAGAGGTTTTAAAAGAGCTTACCATGCTAGATGACTCATTTAAAATTACGCCATTTGGAAAAAGTGCCATTAGTTTAGGACTTCATCCAAGGTTTGCTTACATGATTTTAAAAGCAAATGATTTAGGTTTTGCATATGAAGCTTGCATATTAGCCTCACTTTTAAGTGAAAAAGATATTTTCTCATCTCAAACCCAAGATAGCGATATTTTAACGAGATTTATTCATATTTTTGAAAAAGATTTTGATAGTGATTATGTGCATAGACATAGGGCTAAGGAAGTTATTAATCAGGCAGAGTTTTTTTATAAAAAATTAAAAAGTATTAAAAAAGTAGAAAAAAAGAGTAACTCACTTAATCAAGAAATAGTAAGCGTATTACTTCTTTTTGCTTATCCTGACAGACTTGCACGCAGGAGATCTAAAGATGATAACAAATATAAATTAAGTAATGCAAAAGGTGCAATGCTTGATGTTGAAGATTCGTTACTTAATCAAGAGTATTTAGTTGTAGCAAACCTTAATGCGCACGATAAGGACTCATTTATAAAATTAGCTATAGGTATCTCTTTAGGAGATATTGAACAATATTTTTCTTCATTTATTGAAAACAGACAATCTATAACCTACAACAAAGAGTCAAAGAAGTTTGACATAAGAGAGAGTAGTTATTTTTTAAAACTACAGCTTTACTCAAAACCAAAGCCATTTTCAAATAAGCAAAACTTTAAGAACTTACTTTTAGACTTAATACAAAAAGAGGGTTTAGACCTTCTAACTTGGAGTAAAAAAGCCACCAGTTTAAAACACAGAGTAAACTTTTTAAATCATCATCAAGAATTTGTAGACTTTAGTGATGAAACTTTGCTTAATACTCTTGATGCTTGGCTAGAACCATATTTATCAAGTGTAACAACCATAAAGGCACTAGAAGCCTTAGATGTTTACAGCATGTTGTTATCTCTCTTGCCATGGGATAAGCAACAGCTTTTAGATTCTATGGCACCCACGACTATTAAAGTTCCAAGTGGCTCAAACATACAGATAGATTATTCTGACTATGAAAAACCATCAATGCGCGTAAAAATACAAGAAGTTTTTGGTCTGCATGAAACCCCAAAAGTACTTAATAACACTCTGTCTTTACAAATTCACCTATTAACACCGGCAATGACTCCAATGCAGATAACTTACGATTTAAAAAGCTTTTGGGAAAACTCATATGCTGAGGTTAGAAAAGAGGTAAGAGGTAAGTACAAAAGACACTATTGGCCAGAAGACCCTTTTGAAGCTGTTGCTACCAGTAAGACTAAGAAACATATGATGAAGAGCTAGCTTTTTTATATTTATTAAAGTATTTGATAGTTGGTTCTTTAGAAGAATAATAGTTCTAATATTGGTATACTAATGTTAATTAAGATAAAAGGAATTGCATGTTATTAACTTTGGGTTTTTTAAGTAACTACAGAGCATTGCTAACACCAAATGATTTAGATAACCCATCAATTGTTGAAACAATATTAGAAGCCAATAAAGAAAATAATTTTAGTCATTATATGATTTGTGCCATAAATAGATTTAGAATTAGAAATGAAAGTATTATTAATGGTGAGAAGAATATATCATTTACTATTATAGAACAAGTAGATGAATTTAATTGGGAAGAAATAACAATGTCAATTCCTTCATTAATGAGTCATCAAAGAATATATATGTCTGTAGATGGGACTACGATTAGATTACAAGCTGAAAATGGTCATGAAGAGTTATTTATGTCTGTTATAGTCTTTTTGGACTTTTTAAATAAACATTTAGAATTTAATACTAAGTTGGGTGAACTATCAAACTTAAATATTAAGTATATAGGACAAACTGAATTAAGTAAAAAATATATTCGGTTTAAAGATCACAAAAAAATATCAAAAATATTGAGAGATTATAATATAAATAGTCCCCATCAGGAGATTAAAATACTCCTTTTATCTTTCCAGCCACCTCTTATACAAGCACTATTGCATCCAGATATAGATAGCCAAATTCGTAATGATTGGATGCCAAATGGAGATTTATTTAAAGAATTACCAAAAAAAGATTGGAAGACTATAGTTGAAGCGACCATGATACATCATTATAAACCTAAATTAAATGTACATTATAAAGATAATTTTCCATCTGATAAGCATATAGGCTATGCATATTTTTATGATAAAAGAATAAGAAGTATTTTTGTAGAATTACACGGAGAGTATTCCGCACATAAAATTGGTAATGAAAATATTAAATACACTTATAGCACTATTATAGAATATGCATTAGAAAAAATAAATGATGATATTTTTATTTATGATAACAACAATCAAGACTTGGATAAGTTTATGAAACTCCTTTCTACTGACTAATTAGAATAGATTTTATGGTTAAATCTCCACTTTTTAGTGGAAGCCACATAGTAGATGTATATTTGCCATTAGTAAACTAAAAACAGCTGCTTATTTGTTTTGCAAGAAGCCTATTATATGTTTAAGTATATCAACAACTTGTGATTTATTAGGTTAATAAGAGATAAAAAGTAGGTAAGAAAGTGCCACACTAAAGTGGCACTTGGATGCTTTTAAAGCATCTATTTTTTTTATGTCTATATAGGAAAAACATTCCTAGATGAGTCGACATCCATAATTTGTTGCCAACTAAAGCAACGCTCTCCACACGGAGCAAATGTTTCACTAACATCAAGTCTATAATTACTTGAAAAACGACGGTGCAATAGCGCGCCAACCTTTCAGATTAGGCAATGTTACTAAGTAACGTTCACCCGATTTTCAAATAAACTATAAAGAACTTCCTATATTTGCACTAGGTCTAAAGCTATTGCTTGTTTTAATAAGAACCATTTTTTTTTCAAGCCTTGTCTCAAACAACGACTTCAAACCCAAAGTCAAGTAAATAAAATTTAGAATCATCAGCTTCCTTTGTATGGATATATGAGAACATCTTAACGTTATAAAAATAAAACATAGCTTATAGAACGTTAAGAAGTACAATTGACTATACAGATAATTTCACCTCTTTTTTAGCCTCTGAGGATAGCTTGAGTTTTACAAGAAGTTTAGCTATTTTATATTATTCATGTATAATTCATGGAAATTAAAGGATATATTATGATTAATATAAAAGATGGTAAAGTATTTACTGATTTAAATGGCGAAACTGAGGCATTAGACATTAAAAAAACTGCTGAATTCTATCAAAAAGGAATGTTTAACATAGCAATTGAGGGAAAAAACTACCCTATGATTGATGATAATAGAGATTATCAAGAATTAAAAAAGATATTAGAGACACATTTCCCAGAACTATTAATTTAGAGAGCTGAGGTTCTAAATCAGCTCTTAAATCTGCTAGGTAGTTGAATTGATTGCATTTTTTCGTATAGTGATGTGATTTCTGCGGACTTTTTATTATCACTCTGTCCTGAATTTTCAATTCTCTCTTTGAAGCTTTCCATTAACTGGTATTTAAGTGCTGTGACTTGAGTGTCAAAGTAGTTTGAGTTTTGTAAGTTTCCTAAGCTTGATGTCGAAAGAGGTTTGTTAAGCTTAGCTGATGCTTGCGCAGTTATCGACATAAGCTTGTCTTCATTAACACTGGTGATATTATTTAACCAACTAGTATCACCGTCTTTCGCACCTTTAGAATCATAACTTAGTAAGAAATCAACAAAGTCTGACTTTTCGCCTTTTATAGTTTGGTATTTACCATAGTCAACAGCAGCTTGAATACCAAGATCATTAAATACGTTATTCATAGTCATAATACACTCCTTTATTACAGTTATAAGCAATAAATATTCCCTCTTATTGTAATTAAATATAAATATTTTTTTTTACTTTGATAAAACCATTATATAATAATTATTACTTTAAAATTATTATTGTATAATGATAAAAATGTTGTTGGGATAAATTATGAATACTCAAAATTCATTTGAAGTATTACTAGATGAAGATGCGTTGATTTTAGATTTTAATGAACAAGCTTGTGAGCTTACAGGATATGCTAAAAATGAGGTAATTGGAGAGAACTGGTTTATGACTTTTATTCCAGAATCTAATATTACTAAAATGATTGATATTTTTGTTGATACTTTTTATGGTATTGGTTCAGGTAATAGATATACAAGTGAAATAATTCTAAAAGATGGTAGTAAAAAAATGCTTAATTGGCATGACATTATTATAAAAGATGAAAACGATAAACCATTACATGTACACTCTATTGGTGTTTATACTTAGACTAACTCCACTCAATAACTGTAATTTCAGCTTGTGAACCTAGCCTCATTTTAGGTCCCCAAAAGCCTATACCACTATTTACATATATATGTCTATTTTCTCCAATTTTATGTAGTCCCTTAAGAAAAGGTTGAACAATTGAGACTAAATAACCAAATGGCCATATCTGTCCACCGTGAGTATGACCGCTTAATATAAGTGATGGTTTATGTTCTCCTAAATGTTTTAAAAAACGTGGCTGGTGGGCTAAAAGTAGCGTCGGTGTATCGCTATTTAAGCCTTTCATTGCTTTGTCAATGTCTGGCTCAAATGAGCCATATCTAAATCCAAAGATGTCATTTACTCCACATATATTAAATTTATCTATTTTTTTAGAGCTATTATTTAAAACTTTTATTCCTAATGATTTAATGTAATCTAGTGTCGGTTCTACTCCGTGGAAATATTCATGATTACCTAAAATATAGTAAGTTCCATATCTACTTTTTATATGTTGAAGTTTATCTACAGCTTTAGCAACTCTATTTATTGGTGCGTCTGTTAGGTCTCCTGTAATTACAACAAGGTCCGCTTTTTGAGTATTTATAATCTCAACACTACTATGTACAAACTCTTCGTCAATTAGTCCACCAATGTGCATATCACTTATTTGTACAATACGGTATGGTTTATCAAATCTATTTTGTTTTACTTCAACTCTTTGAATAATAGGGAGTTTCGTACCTTCTGAAATTCCTGAACCCAAATATAGCGCGCCCATTGATAAAAAACCAACATCACTACTTCTTTTAAAGAAGTCTCTTTTACTCTGCTCAAAAGGAATTTTGTGAAATAGATTTAAAATTTCATAGACAATAATACTTACTAGAGTAACAAAACCAACACCAATAGATAGTGAAAAAATAAAATATAAAACGTTTGGTATATCGATAAAATACCTAGATGCAAGATAACCTAAAACATTTAGATAGTTAAAAATAAGAGCATATATAAGCCATTTTTTTACTACTTCATTAATATGCAGTTTCTTTATGACACGTTTGTACCCTAAATAGTGGATAATGGCAAATATAATTGTCATTGCTAGCAAAAAGAGAATCTCAATCATATTTTTTACCACATTTTATAAAAATAGTTCAATATTTATACATAGACAGTGCTTAAGAAATTTAAAATATTATCTAGTAACACATCTAGTTCTTAATTATCCAAGAAATTTATGGCTGATTGTATCAAAATATATGTTGTAATATAGATATAATTTCTTTTATAAGGATTAAAATGTTTGATGATGGATTTTTTGGAACAAGAGCCTCTTTTTATATGGATTTTTCAACGCTTTATTTTGCAATATTGCCATTTTTATTAGCATATGCAATTAAATTTGCAAAAAATGGTGAGATAGAGAAGCATTTAAAGAGTAACTTAGTTATTTATGTCATTACAATGGTGGTTGTTGTAATATTTGAGGTTGGAGTGCGGGTGTCTGGTGGTTTTGTTGAATTTATGCAGTATAGTTCAATGCCAGAATGGTTTTTAATCACATTTTTGGCGGTACATATTTTAATAGCACTTCTAAGCGTTGTTTTATGGACTATAGTTTTGTATAGTTCTTTGAGCAATTACAAGTTTCATGGTAAAGATGCACCATACTTTAAAAGACATAAGAGATTAGGTAAAATTGCTTTTTTAGGGATGACCTTGACCTCTTTTATGGGTGTTTTGATATATATATTTATATTTATTTATTAGGATTTTACAAGAAGTTTATTAGAAAAGTAGTAGTCAATGGTTAAATAATATACATATATTTTCTAAAAAATAGAACTAAACATGTTAAATTTCTCTTTGTAAAAATTATGAGAACTATTCTAGTTTTACAAGAAATCTAATAAATAAAACACAAGGAAATAAAATGAGTTTATCTACAAAAACTATAGAAATTGTTAAGTCTACTGCGCCAGTAGTCGCACAACACGCAGAAGAGATTACCACTGCAATGTATGGAATACTATTTACTAATTATCCAGAAGTTAAAGAGTTATTTAAAGATGCAGAGCCAGATCAGCATAAAAAATTAGCAGCAGCAGTTTCTGCGTATGCTGCAAATATAGATAATTTAGCCGTGCTTGAAAAAGCTGTGGAAAAGATGGCTCAGACACACGTACGTACAAAAGTTAAACCAGAACACTATCCAATGGTAGGAGTATCAATTCTTGGTGCAATTAAAGAGGTTTTAGGTGATGGTGCAACTGAGGATGTTCTTGAAGCATGGAAAGAGGCATACTTTTTTCTAGCAGATGTTCTTATTGCTCGTGAGAAAGAGATTTACGCTCAATCTTAGGGATTATAGTGTCGTATGAATTTTCTAAGAAGTCTAGTAACTTTAGTGCAAATTTTACCACTCAAAGAAAACCTTAACAAACTTTATAGTACAATTCGCTTTTCAATTAATTCGGGTGAGGTACACCAAGCATGTATGCAATAATTAAAACAGGTTCTAAGCAGTATAAAGTCCAAGAGGGAGATATTCTCAACGTGGACAAACTAAGCCTTGAATCAAAAAGTATAGTAGAGTTTAGTGAGGTTTTAGCAATTGGCGGAGAAACACCTAAGTTTGGGACTCCATTAGTTGATGGCGCAGTAGTTACTGCTGAAGTTATTAATGAGGGACGCGACAAGAAAATTGTAATTTTCAAAAAACGTCGCCGTAAAGACAGCAAAGTAAAACGTGGATTTAGAAAGAGTTATACTCGTATCCGTGTTACTAAAATTGCTGCATAGATTAAAGATTAAGGACTAAGACATGGCACATAAAAAAGGTCAGGGAAGTACTCAGAATAATCGAGATTCAGCAGGAAGACGCCTTGGTGTTAAAAAGTTTGGTGGAGAGTTTGTTCGCGCTGGTGGAATTATTATCCGTCAACGTGGAACAAAAGTTCATCCAGGAAATAACGTAGGTATGGGTAAAGATCATACTATTTATGCAATGACTGATGGATTTGTTAGTTTCGAGCGTAAAGATAAAAAACGTAAACAAGTTTCTATTAAAACTGCATAATTTTTTTGAGCTTTAGTACTTATGTGCTAAAGTTTCGAATATACTCACGATTTCTTAATCAAATACATTTTTCAATTTTCTCTTTTTAAGGATACATAAACCATGTTTGTAGATAAAGTAACAGTACAGTTGTCATCAGGCAAAGGTGGTGCTGGTTGTGTAGCATTTAGACGAGAAAAGTTTGTTGTAAAGGGCGGTCCAAATGGCGGTGATGGTGGTCGCGGTGGCTCGATTATTTTTCTAGTAAATAAAAATTCTCATACTTTAGCTTGGTTTAAAGGCTCTAAACACCTAAAAGCTGAAAATGGCAAACCTGGGCTTGGTAGTAACATGACTGGTAAAAGCGGAAAGAACTTAGAGGTTCAAGTTCCACCTGGCACTCAGGTAATAGATGTTGAGACTGATGAAGTTTTGTTTGATTTACTCGAAGATGGAGAGAAGGTTAAATTTTTAGATGGTGGAAGAGGGGGACTTGGTAACACCCATTTTAAATCTTCTACAAATCAAAGACCAACTCATGCACAACCAGGGGAAGCTGGTGTTACTCGTGATGTTAGACTTGAACTTAAGCTTATAGCCGATGTGGGGCTTGTTGGTTTTCCTAATGTTGGAAAATCAACTCTCATTTCAACTGTCTCAAACGCTACTCCTGAAGTTGCAAATTATGAATTTACTACACTTACTCCAAAACTTGGACAAGTTGCTGTTAGTGAGTATGAACATTTTGTAATGGCAGATATTCCAGGGATTATTGGTGGGGCAAGTGAGGGTAAAGGTTTAGGTCTTCAATTTTTACAACATATAGAACGTACAAAAACTCTTCTTTTTATGATTGATATAGCTTCATATAGAGAGTCTTTTGAACAATATGAGACACTAAAAAAAGAGTTAGAGAATTTTAGTTCAAAATTAAGTAAAAGAAATTTTGCAGTTGCATTAACTAGAAGTGACGCTGTTTCACCTGAAGATCTCCCTTTAGCTGTTGAGATGTTTTTAGAAGAGCTTGGACTAAAAAAATCTAGTAAAACAAGTTTTGGTTTTGATGAGAGTGCTGGATATTTTGAGCAAGATCAAGATGAGTATGACACAGGTAAACCTTGGTTTGTAGTACCAATTTCATCTGTTCAGCAATTCAATATCCAAGCTCTCAATTTTGCTCTATTTGCATTGGTTAAAAAATAGACTAATGAAACGTATTGTAATAAAAGTAGGAACTGCAGTACTAACTGAGCAGAACCATTTAGCTAAAGAGCGAATGATGGCTCTTATTACACTTATTAGTGAATTAAAAGCTAAGTATGAAGTTATTTTAGTTACATCTGGTGCGGTTGCTGCTGGTTATGGGGTTTTAAAGTTAGATAAAAAAATTATTGCTAACCGTCAAGCATTAGCTGCCATGGGACAACCAATTTTAGCAATGACCTATAAAAATAAGTTTGAAAGAGTTAATCTAGATTCTGCACAAGTATTACTAACAGAAGATGATTTTAACTCTCATCACCGCTTAAGGCATGCACAAGATATGATGGAAGTTCTTATCTCAAGTAATGTAGTTCCCATCATTAACGAAAATGATGCAACAGCAGTAGCTGAACTTACATTTGGAGACAATGATTGGCTTTCGGCTCAGGTTGCATTTCATTTTAGTGCAAGTATGTTAATTATATTGTCTGATATAACCGGATATTATGACAGAGACCCACGTACTCATAGTGATGCAAAACTAAGAAGTATTGTTAGTAAAATTGAAAAAGATGAGCTTGAAGCAAAAACAGAAGCTGGAAGTGAGTTTGCAACTGGTGGTATTACAACAAAACTCAGAGCTGCAAACTTTTTACTTGGTAAAAAACTACCTACATTTTTAAGTTCAGGTATGGATTTAAAAGATGTACGATCGTTCTTATTAGATGACAAACATTTTGGTGGAACACTTTTTGAGGTTAAAAATGAGTAAACGTATTATTTTCATGGGTACACCAGATTATGCAGCTGCAATTTTAGATGAATTAATTAGTGCTGAAGATGTAGAAATTATTGGAGTATTTACTCAGCCTGATAAAAAAGTTGGGCGAAAACAGCAAATTAAGATGAGCGAAGTTAAACAGAGCGCACTTAAAGCCTCTTTAGAAGTTTATCAGCCAAATAGACTTCGTGATGAGCAAAATGTAAAAATTTTGCAAGAGTTAAAACCTGATATGATGATAGTAGCAGCTTATGGACAGATATTGCCAAAATCTATTTTAGATATTGTACCATGTATTAATCTTCACGCTTCACTTCTTCCAGAGTATAGAGGAGCGAGTCCAATTCAGCAGATGCTTTTAAATAGTGATACAAATGGCGGAGTCACAGCAATGCTTATGGATGAGGGGCTAGATACTGGAGATATTTTGGCGTTAAGCGTTTTAAAAATCGATAAAACTGTGATGCTTTCAGCTCTTTATGAGAAGCTTACAAAAATGGCTTCTATTTTAACTCTTAGTGTTATTCGTAATTTTGAGACTTTAAATCCAGTGCCTCAACTTGGTTGTGATGCTTCACATTGTGCAAAAATTACAAAAGAGCAGGGGTTAACAAAATTAGAAGATGCGCTAGAGACATATAATCATTATAGAGCTTACACACCTTGGCCAGGAATATTTTTAGAAAATGGAATAAAACTACTAGAGTTATCTCTAAATAGTAAAGCTGGCTCTTTTAAAAGTTCAGAAATTTTAGAGATTAGAGATGAAGATGTCGTTATTGGTTGCAAGGTTGGTTCAATTGCTCTTAAAACTTTACAGCCACCGTCAAAAAAATCTATGGATATTCATTCATACTTAAATGGGAAACACTTAAGCGTTGGAAATACATTACTTTAAAAAATTAGATTCTACACAAAAACACTTGATTAATATGATAAAAAGTGATAAACTAGTAGCTCCAGTCGCTGTTGTATCAGATGAACAGAGTGCTGGGATTGGCAGTAGGAATACTGAGTGGCACAGCCTTAATGGAAACTTATTTTTTTCATTTGCTTGGGATGTAGAAGACTTGCCTAAAGATATGGAAATTGTCTCTTCATCTATTTATTTTTCTTATATTTTTAAAGAGTTACTAAATGAAACAGGTTCAAAAATTTGGTTAAAATGGCCAAATGATTTTTATATAGGGGATAAGAAGGCTGGGGGGACTATAACACAGATTATTGGAGAAAATTTGGTTTGTGGTATTGGACTAAATACAATGCGAGCGAGTTTCGATTTTGCGGTACTTGATATTAAAATTGATAAAAAAAAGTTATTAAATGAGTTTTTTAACAGGGTAAAAGAAATTAGAAGTTGGAAGAAAATTTTTAGTAAGTATGCGCTAGAATTTGACTTATCAAAGAAGTACCAAACTCACTATAATGGTTGTGAAATTTCATTAGAGAAAGCCAAGTTAAATAACGATGGATCGTTGGAAATTGGCAATAAAAGGATTTATAGTTTACGATGAGTGAAATAATAACTATAGCCAACCAAAAGGGTGGCGTTGGAAAAACTACTACAGCTGTAAACCTAGCTGCATCTCTTGCTGTTGCAGAGAAGCGGATTTTGTTGATTGATGCTGATCCACAAGCTAATGCTACAACTAGCCTTGGTTATCATAGAAATGATTACGAATATAACATTTACCATGTTTTAATTGGTACTAAGAAAATATCAGACATTATTTTGAAAACTACTTTACCAACACTTTCGCTAGCACCATCTAACATTGGGCTTGTAGGAGTTGAGAAAAAGTTTTATGATGCACAAAATGGTGAGGGACGTGAGCTTATATTAAAGCGTTCTCTTGATGAACTATCAGAAAAGTATGATTATATAATTATAGATTCACCACCAGCGCTAGGACCAATGACAATAAATGCACTAAGTGCAGCAAACTCTGTTATTATTCCTATTCAGTGTGAGTTTTTTGCACTAGAGGGGCTAGCACAACTTTTAAATACAGTTCGTCTAATTCGTAAAACAATTAATCCAAAACTTACGATTAAGGGATTTTTACCAACAATGTATAGCGTGCAAAACAACCTTTCAAAGCAGGTTTTTGCAGATTTAACTCAACATTTTGAAAATAAACTTTTTAAAAAGATTGATGATAACTCATATATTGTAATCCCTCGTAATGTAAAACTTGCAGAATCACCAAGTTTTGGGAAACCTGCTATACTTTATGATGTAAAATCAACTGGTAGTATTGCGTATCAAGATTTAGCTCAGGCAATAATTTCATAAAATGGCTATTAGTAAAAAGGCATTAGGCCGTGGTCTTGGCGCAATATTTGAAGAGGTTACACAATCTTATGAGAATGATTTACCGCGTAATGAGGATAGTGTAGTTGACATTCAAATAGAAGATATTCGTCCAAACCCATACCAGCCAAGAAAGACATTTGATGCAAACTCTCTACAGGAGTTAAGTGATTCAATAGTATCACATGGACTTCTTCAGCCAATTATTGTTATTAAAGATAAAACAGGTTTCATGCTCATTGCAGGTGAACGCCGTCTACGTGCTTCAAAACTAGCCTCTTTAGATACAATTAGAGCAATAATTGCAGATATTGATCTTGCAAAACTTCGTGAAATGGCTCTTATTGAGAATATTCAACGAGAAGATTTAAACCCCATAGATTTAGCGTACTCATATCAAGAGCTATTAGATGAACATGAAATTACTCATGAACAACTCTCATCTTTAATTTTTAAGAGTCGTACACAAATTACAAATACACTTCGTCTGCTTAATTTAGATGATTATACTCAACAAGCATTGGTTGAGGGAAAAATTTCACAAGGTCATGCACGTGCTTTGATAGGGCTTGATAAAAAAGAGCAAAAGGTATTAGTTGATTCTATTGTTGGACAGAAGTTAAGTGTTCGTGAAGTTGAAGAGGCTGTTAAGGGGATTAAACATTCAGATGAAGTTTTAGAAGATAAAAAGGTTATAAAAAAAGATTTACAATCTTATGATTATGATGGACTAGAGAATCTTCTTGGCTCAATCGGTGTGAAGTATAAACTTAAAAGTAATACTTTAAGTTTTAATTTTGATAGCCAAGAAGATGTCAAACAGCTAATATCTCTGTTAAAAGATAATTAAGGTCTTATATAGGCATAACCTAGTGATTGTAGACGTACTAGCTCTGCTACTCCGCTAGGTACAAGGTCTGTTTCATTTACATCAAATAAATCATTTTTATAGTTAATATGTCTACCTTGCAGTGTATTTTCACAGACTTTAAATTCTACACCTTTACTTTTTAGTTCTACAATTTTATCTTGTATTGCATCAGTAGCATTTCCAATACTGAGACCAGTTTTTTTTACAGCACTAGGCTTAAGTAACATAGATAAGCCTTTGCCATGCATTAGTACTTTAACATCAATATTATTTTTACCAACAGCTGTTATGTGGTTGTGAATATTACGAAGTGTATCTGATTGAGTTATAGGGTTGTCAAAATTTATGTGATAGACAACTTTTTGTTTTCCATATCTTTGATTTGCTGCAAGGTTGCTAGTGAGTAACAGTGTTAAACTTAGAAATAATATAATTATAGATTTTAATTTTATTTTAAACATTTTATTACCTTTTATATAGATATAGATTATAATAAATATAATAAATATTGTATACAATATCGACTTAAATTATCTATTTATCACCAAGTAAGGGTAGTTTTTTATATAGATTTAATATAAAAAAATCGATTTAAGGCACGTTAATCACTTTTATACTCGTTAGAGAGTTGTTAATTTAAAGAAAATGAGAATTATTAAGCTAACTGTTATAAAATAACTTACTTTAACCCTCCTTTCAACAACAAATAGATATAATTTCGCAAATTTTTATGGAGTTAGGAGCAAAGATGTTAGATATAGACCTTGTACAACTCTCTATTACGCTTGTCGTCTTTATCGTGCTAATCGGCCTGCTTAACAGTTGGTTGTACAATCCGTTGCTAGGTTACATGGGAAAACGTGATGCTGATATTCAAAAAGACTTGAATGAAGCTGGTCACAATAGTTCCGATGTTAACGCGCTTTACGCTGAAGCTGAAAAAATTATCAGTGATGCTAAAGCACAAGCTTCGCAGATTCGCACAAAGGCAGTGAATGATGCAAAAGAGCTTGCACAGTCACGTGCTGATGAAAAACGTGAGCAGATGCAGAGAGTTTATGAACAGTTTCAAGAGAAACTTGAAGTTGAAAAAGAGAACTTAAAAAACTCTCTGCTTTCTCAGATGCCACTTTTTAAAGAGGCATTAAAAGCCAAATTTGCTAAAATATAGGGGGTAATTATGATAAAAATTAGTTTAATTCTTGTTACATTAGCTTCGTTTGTTTTAGCTAGTGGTGGTAGTGAGGGGACAGACATTGTTCCTCGTACTATTAACTTTTTAATCTTTGTTGCGATTATGTACTACATATTAGCAGAACCTGTTAAAAACTTTTTTTCTGGCAGAAGTGACACGATAGCATCTAAACTTCAGCAAGTTCAAGAAAAGTTGACTCTAAGTAAACAATCTATGAGCGAAGCAGAAGATAGAGTCGCTGAAGCTAAAATTTTGGCTAATGAAATTTTAGAAGATTCAAAATTAGAGTCAAATATTATTTCTGAAAAAATTTCATTAGATTCTGAATATGAGTTAGAGATTATCTCTAAGCAAAATGATGATCTAATGGAACTAGACCAAAAAAAGATGATTCGTTACGTTGTTGATGAAACATTAAACGACCTTTTAAGTGATGAAAATATGCCACTTAAAAAAGAGGCGTTAAGTGAAATTATTCTAAAAAGGGTTGCATAGATGGAAAGCTTAATAGCAAAGCGATATGTTGAAGCTCTTTTAGATGGTGCAAGTAACGAAGAGATAGCTCTTTATAGAGAAGTGTTTGATGGGTTAAGCCAAGCTTACACATCTGATAAATTTGCTGATGTTATGTTGTCTGTTTATGTAGATAGCGAAACAAAAAAAGAGATTTTACTCGATTCTGTTAAAAGTGTTAATAATAAAAAGATAAATAATCTTTTGTCACTACTTAGTGAGAAGTCACGTATTGAAATCATTCCAGCTATAGCAGAAGAGTTGCGCATGAAAATTGCAAGATCAAATAATAGTTATAGTGGTTTTATCTACTCTGATGAAGAGATTGGTAATGAGTTAGTTAAAAAATTAGCAGATGGTCTTGGAAGTCGTACAAAAAGTAGCGTCGACCTAACATTTATAAATAACGGATATAACGGCATTAAAATTGAGGTAGATGATTTGGGTGTAGAGCTTAGCTTTTCCAAGTCACGAATAAGAGCTGAGATGATAGATCACATCTTAAAAGCAATATAACTTTATAAAGGAGAAGAGAAGTGGTAGCAAAAATTCAAGCAGACGAAATTAGTTCGATTATAAAAGAGCGTATAGAAAATTTTGATTTAGATGTTGATGTAAGTGAGACTGGTAAAGTTGTAACTTATGCTGATGGTATATCAAAAGTTCATGGCCTAAACAATGTTATGGCAGGTGAAATGGTAGAGTTCGATGAGGGGAGTAAGGGGATTGTCCTTAACCTCGAAGAGAATAGCGTTGGTGTTGTAATTATGGGTTCTGGTAAAGATATTCATGAGGGGACAACTGTAAAACGTCTTGGAAAACTTTTAAAAGTTCCAGTAGGTGACGCAATGCTTGGTCGTGTTGTAAATGCACTTGGTGAACCAATTGATGGTAAGGGGCCAGTCGACACAAGTGAAAATCGCTTTGTTGAAGAAAAAGCACCCGGTATTATGGCTCGTAAATCAGTACATGAACCACTTCATACAGGTTTAAAAGCTATTGATGCACTAGTTCCAATTGGACGTGGTCAACGTGAGCTTATTATTGGTGATAGACAAACTGGTAAAACTACAGTTGCAATCGATACTATCATTAACCAAAAAGGTCGTGGTGTAAGTTGTATATATGTTGCAATCGGACAAAAATCGTCTACTGTTGCACAAGTTATTCGTAAGCTTGAAGAACATGGTGCAATGGAATATACAATTATTGTTGCTGCATCTGCGAGTGAAAGCTCAGCACTCCAATTCTTAGCACCATATACTGGTGTTACAATGGGTGAGTATTTCAGAGATAATGGACGTCATGGTCTTATTGTTTATGATGATTTATCTAAGCATGCTGTTGCTTACCGTGAGATGTCACTAATTCTTCGTCGTCCTCCAGGCCGTGAAGCATTCCCTGGTGATGTTTTTTATCTACACTCTCGTTTATTAGAGCGTGCCGCGAAAGTTAATGATGAACTTGGTGGTGGTAGTTTAACTGCATTGCCAATCATTGAAACTCAAGCTGGTGATGTATCAGCATATATTCCTACAAACGTAATTTCTATTACAGATGGACAGATTTTCCTAGAGACTGATCTTTTCAACTCAGGTGTTCGCCCTGCGATTAACGTTGGTATTTCTGTTTCTCGTGTTGGTGGTGCTGCTCAGGTTAAAGCTACTAAACAAGTTGCGGGAACTCTTCGTCTTGACCTTGCTCAGTATCGTGAGCTTCAAGCATTTGCACAATTTGCATCTGACCTTGATGAAATTAGTCGTAATCAATTAGAGCGTGGTGGGCGTATGGTTGAAGTTCTAAAACAAGCTCCATATTCACCTCTTGCTCCTGAAAAGCAGGTTGTGATTATTTATGCTGGTAACATGGGCGCACTAGATGAGTATCCAGCTTCAGCTGTTGGTAAATTCGAATCAGAGCTTTACCCATTTATTGAAGCTAAGTATCCAGAGATTTTAGAAAATATCAGAAGTGCGCAAAAAATTGAAAACGATACAGAAGAGATGCTTAAAAAAGCAATATCAGAGTTTAGTGTTGCGTTTTCAGCTGAATAGGAGCTAACAGATGGCAAACCTAAAAGAGATACAACGTAAAATTAAGAGTGTCTCAAATACTAAGAAGACGACTCGGGCAATGAAGCTAGTATCTACTGCTAAGCTTCGTAAGGCTGAGGAGTTAGCTAAACGTTCACGCATTTATGCAAATAAGCTAAATGAAGTTCTTAGTGAAATTACAGCGGACATTCAACGTTTTAAAATTGGTGGTATTGAAAGTAGATATTTTCATCCTACTGCTGAGCCAAAAATTGTTGATATTGTATTTGTTACAGCAGATAAGGGTCTATGTGCAGGTTTTAATATTTCTACGATTAAAGTAGTTTCAAAACTTTTGCGTGAGTATAAAGATAAAAAAGTAAAAGTTAGATTACGTGGTGTTGGTAAAAAGGGTGTTGAGTATTTTAAATTTAATGGTGTTGAGTTAGTTGATTCTGTGAGTGATTTGAGTCATAAGCCAGATTATGAGCGTTCTACTGATTTTATTAATGTTTCTATAAATGAGTACATGGTAGGAAATACTGATCAAGTAATTCTTATTCATAATGGTTATAAGAACATGATTACTCAAGAGATGCATGTAGATACTATTTTACCGATTGTAGTAGATACTACAGCAGTTGAAAATAGTGATTCATTATTAGAGTTTGAAGCATATGATGAAGAGAAAATGCTTGAAGCACTTGTGTGTAAATATGCTGAGTATAATATGTATTATGCATTGATTGATTCATTAGCAGCAGAACACAGTGCGCGTATGCAGGCTATGGATTCAGCAACTAAAAATGCGACAGAGATGGTTGATGCGTTAAATATTAAATTTAACAAAGCGCGTCAAGAAGCGATTACAACCGAGTTGATAGAAATTATCAGCGGTGTAGAATCACTGAAATAAATAGGAGAATATAATGGTAGGAAAAGTTATACAGGTTATTGGTCCTGTTGTTGATGTTGATTTTACTGACGGTTTACCGCCAGTTAATGACGCACTTGAAGTTAATTTTGAGGTTGAGGGTAAAAGCGTTAAGTTAGTTCTTGAAGTTGCTGGACACTTAGGGAATAATCGTGTTCGTACAATTGCTATGGATATGAGTGAAGGTCTTGTTCGTGGGATGGAAGCAGTTCATCAAGGTGGACCAATTAGCGTTCCTGTTGGTGAGGAAGTTCTTGGACGTATCTTCAACGTTATTGGTGACCCAATTGATGATGGAGAAGCTGTTGCCTCTAAAACAAGATGGCCTATTCACCGTGATCCTCCAGCACTTGTTGAGCAAAGTACAAAAACAGAAATGTTTGAAACTGGTATTAAAGTAGTTGATTTACTTGCTCCTTATGCTAAGGGTGGGAAAGTTGGACTATTTGGTGGTGCTGGTGTTGGTAAAACTGTAATTATTATGGAGCTTATTCACAATGTTGCACATGCACACAGTGGTTACTCAGTATTTGCTGGTGTTGGTGAACGTACTCGTGAGGGAAATGACCTTTACCATGAAATGAAAGATTCAAACGTACTTGACAAAGTTGCACTGTGCTATGGTCAGATGAGTGAACCACCAGGTGCACGTAACCGTATCGCACTTACTGGTCTTACAATGGCTGAGTATTTCCGTGATGAGATGGGTCTAGATGTACTTATGTTTGTTGATAACATCTTTCGTTTTGCACAGTCTGGTTCAGAGATGTCAGCACTTCTTGGACGTATCCCCTCAGCTGTTGGTTACCAACCGACACTAGCGCGTGAAATGGGTGCATTACAAGAACGTATTACATCAACTAAAAAAGGTTCAATTACATCTGTTCAAGCTGTATATGTTCCAGCAGATGATTTAACAGATCCTGCTCCTGCATCAGTTTTCTCACACCTTGACGCAACTACGGTTCTTAGTCGTAAAATTGCTGAAAAAGGTATCTATCCAGCAGTTGATCCTCTTGATTCAACTAGTCGTCTGCTTGATCCTCAAGTTCTTGGTGAAGATCATTACGCAGTTGCTAGAAATGTTCAACAAATTCTTCAAAAATATAAAGACTTGCAAGATATTATTGCAATTCTTGGTATGGATGAGCTTAGTGAAGATGATAAATCAGTTGTTGGTCGCGCTCGTAAGATTGAAAAATTCTTATCTCAACCATTCTTTGTTGCTGAAGTTTTCACAGGAAGTCCTGGTAAATATGTTAAACTTGAAGATACTATAAAAGGATTTAAAGGAATTATTTCCGGTGAATATGATGATATGCCAGAGAATGCTTTTTATATGGTAGGTGATATTAATGAAGCTATTGAAAAAGCTAAAAAGATGAAAGATTCTGTAAAATAAGGAGTCCAGATGGATATGTTAAAACTTGAAATTGTAACTCCTCATGGTTCTATCCATAATGGTGAAGTATCAGAAGTTACTTTACCAGGATCAGAAGGTGAGTTTACAGTTTTACCAAAACATGCTTCTTTACTTTCACTTTTGGATGCTGGTGTAGTTGAGTTTGTAGATGAGAACTCAAACAGAGTCTCTGTCATGATTGACTCTGGACATGTAAAAGTAAATGAAGAAAAAGTTACTGTTTTGGTTGAGGGTGCTGTGGCAATCGCTGGAGATACTGAAAGTGCCGTTGCTGAAGCCTTAGCTGCTGCTAAAGAGATTCTAAGTGATGCTTGTAATGATGCTATGGCTTTAGCTACTGTTGAATCACGTATTGAATCTGCTGCAAAACGAGTGCTAGGCTAGACTAGGAGATGATTGATCGTCTTTTAGATTTTTTTGAGAATTCTAGTGCAATAACTATTGGCGTTATTGCGCTACTTGCTATATACTTTATTGCGGTTAATTGGATATTCTTTTATAGATATTTTAATTTATCATCTTGGGAACGTAGAGAAGAGACCTCTTTAGAAGCACTTTTAATGGGTTCTGCAACAATTTCACATCTATCTTACCTTCACAACTTTATTAAAAGTTCTTCTATGATGAATAAAGAGTTATTACGTCTTGCTGTACAATCTGCAACAAAAGAGTCTACAAAAGGGTTATCTTTTGAATCAATAGTCGCATCAACTGCACCATTTATTGGACTTTTTGGTACTGTAGTATCTATTTTGGAGACATTTTCAAATCTTGGAAGTTCTAAAATGGGTGGAATATCTGTGATAGCTTCTGGTGTTAGTGAAGCACTAATAGCTACTGCTGTTGGTATTTTTGTTGCAGTTTTTGCTTATACATTTCACCAAATCTTAAAAAGAAAAGCATTTGAAATTGTTGGACTACTAAATATGCAAAGCGATGCTCTGATTTTACGACAAACTGAAGAAGATTAAAACGTGTATGATTGGGATGAAACGCCTGAACTAAATATTACACCATTAGTTGATGTAATGCTTGTGCTGTTAGCTATTTTAATGGTTACTGCACCTACAATGGTTTATGAAGAGATGATAAATCTTCCACAAGGCTCAGCAACTAAACGTCTTATTAAAAAACAGAAAGTTGAAATTAGGATAGATAAAAATAGAGTGGTCTCAATTGGAGCAAATAAATTTAATTTTTCTAGTTTTGATGATAACTTTATGCTCTATTCACGTACAATTTCAAGAGGTAGTATAGTTTTAATAGCTGCTGATAAATCTTTAAGATATAGTGATGTAATGCATGTACTATCATCAGTTAAACGTGCTGGTTTTACGCAGGTATCTCTTGCAACGGACGGATAACTATTTTTTCCTAAGTGGATTTGTAGCACTTGGATTATTCATACTTTTTCTCTCCTTTTTCTTGTATGCCTCTCTTAATGTAAAAAAAATTATAAATTACAGTTTAAATAAAAATGCACTTAGTGTTACAATATACACAGAGCCTACAGTAAAAAATATAGTTGTAAAAAAAGTAGAAAAAAAAGAGAAGCAGGCTCCTATTAAAATTAAAGAGCAAATTAAGAGCGCTCCACAAAAAGAGGATATACCTAGCTCTTTATCTTCACTGTTTGACACTGTATCTGTAAAAAAGCCGACTAGAGCTAATAGTGAAGCTAAAAAAATTGAAATTTCTAAAGAGTTTAGGAAGAGTTTACAAAAAAGAACAAAGATTGAAAAAAATAAGGAACCATTAAAAAGTGCTAAAAAAATTACTGAAGAGTTAAAAAATAATAGTGCTAAATTGGTTATAAAACAGGTTAATGCAAGCCCTTCATCAAATGGACGATATAACGAATATTATGCTAAGATCCAAGCACTAATTTACAAGCATTGGCATCCAAGTCCTGAGGCTGCTGGAAGCAGTGCAAAAATTAGATTGAATCTGTTAAGTAATGGTCAAGTTGAAGATATTAAAGTGCTCTCATATAGTGAAAACGAGCTTTTTAATGTTGAACTTGAAGAGTTTATAGCACGTTTAAAAGAGCTAATTTTTCCAATTGGTTTAAAGAATAGTGTAATTGAAATTTATATAGGAGCTAAAGAATGAGACATATATTTATTGCATTGGTTATTTTTACTGCGCATTTATTTGCAGTAGATGCTACAATTGAGGTTATTAAAAAAGTTGAAGATTTACCAACAATTGAACTACAAGGTGCAAATGTAGAACCCTCACTAACTCAAATAGATAAGCAATTCGCTCCACTACTTCTTAGTGATATTAATGTTTTAGCCCATTTTCGTGTTAATAATGAGGTTAAAAACATTGGATACGATAGCATATTTAATACTACAAGAAACGACTATACACTGCGTTATAGATTAAGAAGTGATAATACAGGGCGCTTAAATTGTGATTTTAAACTTTTAAATGTAGCTGGAGAGAGAGTTTTTGAAAAAAGTTACCACCTAAAAAATAACGCTCATTATGTTTTCTTAGCCCACGCAGTAGCTAGCGATATAAATGATTTCCTTGGAATGGCTAGTGTGGAGTGGATGAAAAAATATGTAATTTTATCTCGTTATAAAGGTGCTAAAAAAAGCGAAATTGTGGTAGCTGATTATACTCTTACGTATCAGCAAACAGTAGTTGAAGGTGGATTAGATATTTTTCCAAAGTGGGCATCAGCTAGTCAAAATGCATTTTATTATACGCATTATACAGATAGAGGACCTGTAATATATAAGTTTGATATGACAACAGGTAGAAAGTCTAAAATCTTAGCAAGTGATGGTATGGCGATATGTTCTGATGTTAGTGCAGATGGACGCAAGATGCTATTGACACTAGCGCCAAATGGTCAACCTGATGTCTATATGTATGATGTTGTAAATAGAACTAAAGAGAGAATTACATCTTACACGGGCATTGATGTTAATGCTAACTTTATAGATTCTGATAAGCGTATAACATTTGTATCAGACCGCTTGGGTTATCCAAATGTATTTGCTAAAACTCTTGGAAAACGTGGAGTTGAACAACTTGTATATTATGGCAAAAGTAACAACTCATGTAGTTCATATAAAAACTACATAGTTTATACCTCTAGGGAGAGTGGGCATGAATTTGAATACAACACCTTTAATCTTCATCTAATCTCAACAAAAAGTGATTTTATTCGCCGTTTAACTTCAAGTGGAGTCAATCAATTTCCAAAATTCTCATTTGATGGAGAATCTGTAATTTTCATAAAAACATATAGAAATGAGAGTTCAGTAGGTGTAATTCGCTTAAAATATAACAGAAGCTTTCTATTTCCACTAAAAGGTGGAAAGATTCAATCTTTAGATTGGTAGTGTATATTACAAAATTGTTACAACTATTTTAATTTTATAAACCAATATCATTAACTTTATGTTAATTAAAGATTGACATTAAGGCTATTTTTGGTATAATCTCAACAACTTAAACAAGGAAACACAATGAAACAACTTCTTCTGATCGGCTCAATAACGGCTGTATTATTAATGAGCGGGTGTAGTACAAAAGAGGGTTCAATTGATGTAAATTCAAACACAAGTGCAAATAGAAGCGCAAATACAAATGGTTCATCTACAAGTAGTGCAATAGATGGTCCAAATGTTGGTGGCGATAGCAGTAGTGGAGTTAATATTGGAGTAGGTAGTAGTGATCTTACTGCTGCACAAATACAAGAACAAAATATTGCTACATTAGAGAGTCGTGTAAAAAGTGTCTATTTTGATTTTGATAAATTCACTATTAAACCTGATATGCAAACCAATATTGAAGTCAATGCTAAATTCTTTAATGGTTCAGATGCTATGGCATACAGTATTAAAGTTGAAGGCAACTGTGATGAGTGGGGTACTGATGAGTACAATTATGCACTTGGACTCAAACGTGCAAAAGCTGCAAAAGCTGCTTTAGTTGCAGAAGGTGTTGACGATAAACGTGTAGTTATGGTTAGTTATGGAGAGAGTAATCCTGAATGTACTGAAAAAGTTAATGCTTGTTGGGCTAAAAACCGTAGAGCAGATTTCAAACTATTACCATAATTTATCAAATGAAAAGAGTTTTAAGTTTTACTCTTTTATTAGCTACATCGCTATTTGCTAAAGAGCCTTCTGCTTTTTTAGCAGGTGATCTGAGTCAAGAAGTTCCCTACGGGCTTACTAAAGATGAACAGTTAATTCATGAGCAACAAACCTCTATAGCCTCATTAAAAAAACAGCAACGAAAAATTTCTGCAAGATTAGAGCAGATGGAACAGAGCGTTGATGGTATGCGTTCTCTTTATGAGGGTGTTAGTGAGCAAGGTAAAAATACAAAAAATTCAATTTCATCAATGCTAAATGAACTTCAGTCTCAAATTGCACTCGGTAGTGACGTTAATGAAAAAACTAAAGTACTTCAAAAGAGGGTTGAGACTCTTCAACAGTCATTAGAACTCTATGCAGGTGAACAAAATAGTCAGATTGAGCAGTTAAAAACTCTTATGCGTCAAATGAGTGGAATGATTGATTCTATTAATAGTTCATACGTTGAGACTTCACGCTTTAATACATTAGAAAATGATTTTAATGATTTTAAGATTTTAGTAAGTAAAGAACTACGCTCAATCGCTGAATCTGTACAAGAACCAGAAGATTTAAGTTCACAAGATAATTTTGCACTTTTTGAGAAGGCTGAAAAGTTACGTAAAGATCAAGATTATCGCAGGGCTATTAAGTATTACGAACACTTAATAAAGAATCACTTTAAACCAGCAGCGAGTAATTTTTACATAGGAGAATCTTATTATTTATTAAAAGAGTACTCAAATGCAATTGGTTACTTTAAAGCTAGTGCAAAACGTTATGATAAAGCTTCATATATGCCAACACTTCTACTTCATACTGCATACTCTTTTCATAAAACAAAAGACTCAGAAAATGCAAAAATATTTTATAATGCTCTAATTGCACAATTTTCAACCACTTCTGAGGCAAAAGAAGCAAAGAAACTGATTAAAAAACTGAAATAATTGTTATCGCCTAAGCCTATTAAAAGTTAAGTGTGTTAAAATCTCCTAAATTTTTTTAAAGGATTCTCTATGGCTATTGAGGATAATAAAGTAGTATCTATTGAGTACGAAGTACGTGACTCAAAAACAAGTGATATGGTAGATAGTAACGTTGGACAAGCACCACTTACATTTTTAATTGGTAAAAATCAGATTGTTACAGGTTTAGAAAACCACATTAAGACAATGAGCATGGGTGACAAATCTGATGTTTTAGTAAGTGCGGCAGATGGTTATGGTGAATATAACCATGAAGCAGTTCAAGACGTTCCACGTGAGCAATTTGCTGGAATTGAATTACAAGATGGTATGGCACTTTATGGTCAAGGTGAAGATGGTTCAACTGTACAAGTTACTGTAAAAAGTTTTGATGATACAAATGTAAAAGTTGATTACAACCATCCAATGGCTGGTAAAGATTTAATGTTTAGTGTTGCTGTAACTATGATTAGAGATGCAAGTGCAGACGAAATAGCGACAGGTCAACTCGCTGAGAATACGCAAGCAGATGCATGTTGTAGTACAGACAGTAGCAGTAGCTGCGGATGTCACTAGAGTTTATTTGCGCGTCACAGACTTCGTCTGAAGCGCGTAAATCTGCTGTACTTTTGCGCAGTTTGAGTGTTAATGCGTTAATTGAAGGTTCTATGGGTAGTGGTAAGCGCACATTAGCGCGTTTTATTAGTGCTCAGGCTCCAATATTAGATGGTTCTGATTTGAGTGTAATTGAGGATGCTATTAAATCCTCAGATGTAATTATTGTCAGTCATTTTGATAGAATTTCAAATTATGACAAGCTTCAAAAAATGTTATATGAACATAACACTAGGCTTATTGCAACTGTAAACTCTCAGGTTAGTTCTGAGCTATTTGATAAATTTTTTAGTATTCGTATCTATTTAGCTCCTCTTAGTGAAAGAAGTGAAGATGTTAAGCTTTTAGTTGAACATTTTGTAAAAGAGGCTTCAGAGATATTTGCACATGAAAATAATGAGATAGATATTGACTATAAAGAGGCTGATATTAGCAATAATATATATTCATTAAGACGCTGGGTATATCTAAATTTTCTATATACAAGTATGAAAAAAGAGGAAATTATGCAAGTTACTCAAAAATATTTGTATGAGAATTTAGGTGGAAATAATGATTATAGAGATTTTTTACATATGTTTGAAGTTCCACTAATTAAAGCAGGATTAGATAAGTTTAAAAGCCAATTGCAACTTTCAGATCGTTTAGGCTTAAATAGAAATACATTAAGAAAAAAAATTGCGGAGGCAAAAGAGTATGAGTAAAGAGATTGCATTTATCTATCCAGGACAAGGTAGTCAAACTATCGGTATGGGACGTGATTTTGTAGAAAATAGCGAAACTGCAAAAGATATGCTTCAAAGTGCATCTTTACGTTTAAATGTAGATTTTGAAAAGCTTCTATTTGAAGAGAATGAAGATTTAGAGAAGACAATGTATACTCAGCCTGCGATTTTACTTGTTAGTATGATGGCGCAAAAACTATTTCAAGAGCGTCTGGATATTTCACCATTAATAGCAATGGGGCACTCTTTGGGTGAATTTAGCGCATTAGCGGGGGTTGGTGCATTAGATTATTTAGATGCTTTAGAGCTTGTACATACAAGAGGGCAGTTAATGCAGAGTGCATGTAGCCAGATAGATGCTGGAATGATGGCTGTTATTGGTTTAGATGATGAAAGTGTAGAAAACATATGTAGTGATGCAAGGAACTGGAATAAAAAAATATGGCCAGCTAACTATAATAGTGATGGACAGATTGTTATAGCAGGGATTAAAACAGATTTAAATGCCATAGAAGCATTTTTAAAAGATGCTGGTGCTAAACGTGCACTTTTGCTTAACATGTCAGTAGCAAGTCACTGTGAACTTCTTTCAAGTGCTCAACCAAAACTAAAAGAGAAGTTAGATGAATTTTTAAAGAGTAGTTTTATTGCGCCAGTTATCTCAAATGTTACAGCAAAAAGCTATAACACTAAGTCTGAAGCAGTTGATTTATTGACTCGTCAACTTGTTGAACCAGTAAGATATAAACAGTCAATACTAGAGCTTGTAACAACGATTGATACTGCAATAGAGTTTGGAAATGGTACTGTTCTTAAGGGTCTAAATAGAAGAATAGACAAATCTTTAACAACTCTAAATGTATCAGATATGACAACATTAGAAAAGGCAGTAGAAGAGCTTAAATGAAAATAGTTTTAGCTCAAATTGATGTTCGCTTAAATAGAACAAATTTAAAACTTCACATTGAGATAATAAAAAAGAATTTAAGAGCTGATGTTATTGTATTTCCAGAACTTTCATTAAGTGGTTATATGCTTCAAGATAAAGTCTATGAAGACGCTTACACTCTTGATGAATTAACTGCCTTAGAAGAGTTAAGTAAAGATATAGATATTATTGTTGGTGCTGCTATTAGAGCATCCGGTAAAATTTTAAACTCTGCTCTTTATTTTTCAAAAGGCGAGTTATTGCATCGTCATGATAAAATGTATCTTCCAAACTATGGAATGTTTGAAGAGGCACGTTTTTATAGTAATGGAGAAAAGCTTTCTAGCTTTGAAGTAGATGGCTCAACTGTTAGCATGGTGGTGTGTGAAGATTTATGGCGAGCTGATGTAATTGCAAAAATTAGTACATTATCTCCAAAAGTTTTATATGTACTCTCTAATTCACCAGCAAGAGGCTTTACAGATGATGGTTTAAAAATATCGCAGCAGTGGCAGGCAATTTTGAAAACAACAGCGATGTTAAGTCATTGTCATGTAATTTTTGTAAATAGAGTAGGGTTTGAGGATGGTCTTGGATTTTGGGGTGGCTCTTTGGTAGTGACACCACAAGGTGAAATAGAGTGTAGTCTTGAACTATTTAAAGAATCTATAAAAGAGATAGAACTCGACCATTCACTTCACCAAATAGAGAGATTAATTATAAAACACGATTAAGGAAAAAAATGACAATAGCAATCATGGGTGCAATGCCTGAAGAGATTACACCACTATTAGAGATAATTGGTAAGCATGAGACAATTAGTTACGCAGCGAATAAATACTATAAGGGTAAATTTGCCAATCATGACGTAGTTGTGGCATATAGCAAAATCGGTAAAGTAAATGCAGCACTTACAGCTTCAACGCTAATAGAAAAATTTGGTGCGCAGAAACTGCTTTTTAGTGGAGTTGCAGGCGCTGTTAGTGCTGAGCTTAAAGTTGGTGATTTAATTATAGCTTCGCAGCTTTGTCAACACGATTTAGACATTACAGCATTTGGTCACCCACACGGGTATGTTCCTGAGGGCAAACAGTTTGTACAAGCAGATAAATCATTAAATGCTCTTGCAAAAAAAGTAGCCAAATCTATTGACTTGAAATTAAAAGAGGGAATAATTGCAACAGGTGATCAATTTATTGCTAATGTAGAAAAAAAGAATTGGATTGAAAGTACTTTTAAAGCAGATGCCCTAGAGATGGAAGGCGCTTCTGTTGCTGTTGTTTGCGATGCATTAGATGTACCATTCTTTGTACTTCGTGCTATTAGTGACGCAGCTGATATGGATGCTAGTTTTAGTTTTGATGAATTCTTAGAGAGTTCAGCTCAAATTAGTGCAGACTTTATTATGAAGATGGTTAAGGAAATTTCTTAACCAAAGGTGGCAATGGTACTTTTATCTATTTGGAAAAGGTACCTGAGCATTTTATTAAGCTTTCTTTTCCTCTTTTAAAGCATAATCTATATTTTGTATAATACCAACATCCCCATTTTCCTTAATAAAAATAGAACTCTGTTTGAGTTGCCCTGCTATACCTGTTTCATTTGTTAGAGTAAACTTTGTGTCATTATTAACCAAATAGATAGCCCCAATACCAACTTCCCCTAATCCTAAGAGTTTATCTTCATTATTTGAATCTTTTATCCAAATTCTTAATTTATTAAAAATAGCATCATTTTCATCAATCCAGTTATTCTTATCATTGTCATGCGATGCAAGGTCAGCAAAACCATCACCTGATTTTGTTCCAAAAAGTTCATTTCCATTATTGATTTTACCATCACCATTGCGATCAAGACTTAGATAACCACTACCTGAACGAAGCATAGAGATTTGATCAGGTAATCCATCAGTATCAATATCAAAAGCAAACTTTGTGTCACTCAATTGTGCAGTTTGAGCATTATAGTTAATCACCAATGGGTCAGAAAAAACAAGATTTTTATCATAGTTTCTTATAAAGTCACGAGATAATTTTAATGCAATATTAATATCAATCTCTTGCCCATCTTTTGTTTTAACAATCCCATCTACATTATAAGAGAGACGCTCCCCCTCTTCTTTCTTAAGCACTTGACCTATTATGGGTAAATTCATTGATCCACTATTTTTAGAATCAAAAATCTGACCTAAAGATTGATTTCGTGCGGTTGTTTTACTGTAGTTAAACTCACTTTCACTGCTCTCGTATTCAGAAGATCTAAAACGGCTAATATGATCTATAAGACTACCGCTAATATCTCTAAGAAGAATTGCCTCATCTTTTGTAAAAGAAGAAAAATCTACTTGTTCTTTGATGATACTACTTAGGGTAATATCTTCCTTATTTTGATTCTGATTAGATATATTAGCGGAGTTCTTAGCTCTTTGTTCTTCTTGTATTTGAACAGAAGAGAGATGCTCACTTACCATAGTTACGTTAGAACTTTCAATTTTCATCTTAAATCCTTTATTATAAAATCGGAAATTATAATAATTTATTAAATATAAGTATTGAATTAAAAGCCAAACTTTTTCTTGTTAAGTGTTTTGTTTATAATGAGTTGATACTCTAATAATAGACTTCTACTTAAGAGTGTATGATGACTGAGACGAACCGATAAATTATTTATAGTTATGGTAATTTATCGGCTCTATGGTTTTGTTATGACACTAATAGTATTCATGGCTATTCTAAACTCTTTATTTAAGATAGCTTAAGATTAGTCTCTATTTTTTGTTAAAAGCCTATTTATTTTAATTTTGATTTATGCTTTGCGCCAACAGTTGTATTTTTATGTTTATCTTCACTATATTCTTCATAAGTGAATGTAACGTTATCACCTGCATTTAATGTTGTGCTATCAATTCCAGTTACTGAAGGTGTGCCATTTAAATAAAACTCCCAATAATAATAAGTTGGTGGAGAGCTTTTTTCATAAATATCATCGATCATTATTACTAAATAACCCAATGATGAACCATAGTATTGTAAGGCAAAACTAAATCCATCTGATGAACTTTGTTGGTTAAATGCACCTTCTAGCGCCTGTTGAGTATTCATATTGCTAAACCATTCGACATCAATACTAGGACCATTCGTAATATTAACTGTTACTGTACTCATAAAAAATTCCTTTTAAATATTTAATTCGCCACATATTTTTTGCCAATACTATACCGTCGTGACTTCCAATATAGATTAATGACCAACTTGAGTGATTTTTTTATTTGGTTTGTGTATGCTAAACCAAGTAAAAAGTTTATAGTAAGTTTGCTTTAAAATTTCTTTTAAAATTAATAAATTTAATTTAAATTTTATTTTATGAAACTAGTTTTTAAAATATAAATATTAATAGACTTATTGCAAAACTTTAGGTGAATATCTCATAAATTATGAGAAAAATAAGAATTTACGTGCCTATTTTTTTCATTAAGTTTAAATATGATACCTTTTCAGCAGGGTTCACTGTTTATATCTTATACATCTAATGGAGTCACAACATGCCAAGATATAAAACTGATTATCTTGATAATGAAAAAAAGTTAATAGATTTTTTAAATGGAATTGATTTAACTAAGATAAAAAATATTTTACACAGATATATTACAGGATAATTTATGGAAGATAAACATTTAAGTGCCTAATGAAGTTATTTGACATAGGAAATAGTAGAGTTCATTTTTATGATGGTTCTATAATTGAGCATTTTAATGCAGATGAGTTTGACTATAAAAAAGTAAAAGAAAAAGTTTTTTATATTAGTGTAAATAAAACTATCTCTAAGAGACTTAAAAATTTTTCTAATTGGATTGATTTAAGTATTTATGTAAAACTTTTTTATGAAACTATTGGTATTGACAGACAAGTTGTTTGCATGGTTGAGAGTGATGGTATTATTATTGACGCAGGTAGTGCGATTACTGTTGATCTGATGGAAAATGGTGAATATAGTGGTGGTTATATTTTACCAGGACTTAGTGCAATGCAAAATTGTTACCGAACTATCTCACCAGCACTCGATACATCATTTAATTTTGAGCTTAGTTTAGATAAAATGGCGACTAATACACGTGACTCAATTACTTTTGGATATCTGGGTACGTTTGCATTACATATTAATAGTTTAGGGAAAAAGGTTTTTCTAACTGGTGGTGATGCGAAAAGAATAAAACCTCTATTTGAGAATGTTATAGTAGAAGAGGGTTTAGTTTTTCGTGGAATGTTGAAAATTATAAATGAGGAAGGTTTATGCTAACTATTGCATTACCAAAGGGACGAATAGCAGAGCAAACACTTGAGATTTTTGAACAAATTTTTGGTGATAGTTTTAATTTTAATGATCGTGAGCTAATTTTACGCACAGATGATTTCACCTTTTTATTAGTTCGTAATCAAGATGTTCCAACTTATGTTAATTATCAAGCAGCAGATTTAGGTGTTGTTGGTCTTGATGTTTTAGAAGAACAGGGACTCGATGTCATTCGACTTTTAGATTTACAGATTGGTAAATGTAAAGTTGCTATTGGAATGAAAAATGGTGAGACTATTGATTATTCTCGGCCTGAGCTTAAAGTTGCTACTAAAATGGTAAATATTGCAGAGAAATTTTTTGCTGAGCGTGCAGTTTCAGCGGACATCATTAAACTATATGGTTCAATTGAGCTTGCACCCCTTGTAGGACTTGCAGATATGATTGTAGATATTGTTGAGACTGGAACTACTATGAAGCAAAATGGTTTAGAAGTTGTTGAAACTATTATGGATTCTAGCGCTCATTTGATTGCAAATAAAAATAGTTTTTTCCAGAAAAAAGAGGATATTTTAAAACTTTATGAAAAGATTGATAAGGTTGTAGGATAGTTAGTCTTGTCAAACATAAAAGGTCAAGAGTTAAAATACATTATTCAAAAGTATCAAATAAGCAAAAACTTTGCACATAGTAGAGTGTTATGAGTCTTGATTTATATGCAAAAATAGAGCCTCTCATTGGTTTTGATGATGTGTATGAAGAGCTATATGATCTCTATTTGCAGCATATTGAGAAGTTGAATGTTGATACTATATTAGATGTTGGTTGTGGTAGTGGAAAACTTCTTTCTAGATTAAAAAACTTTAATGCAATCGGTATTGACCTTAGTTTAGAGATGGTAAAACGTTCAAAAAAGAGTGGTTTAGATGTTCGCCATATTGATATATGCCTATTAGATGAGCAATTTGACACTGTGCTTTGTGTGGCAGATGTTTTAAACTATATGAATGGTACTGAACTTGAAAATTTTTTAGAATGTATTTCAAAAAGGCTTAAACCAAATGGGTATTTTATAGCTGATATAAATACTTTGTATGGTTTTGAACACGTTGCAGAGGGTACAATGTTGCGTAGTTTTGAAGATAAGTTTTTTGGAGTAGATGCAGAGTTTAATGATTTTATTTTAGAGAGTGAATTTACACTATTTGAATTAAATAGTGATGGTGCTTACACTAAAGAGCAAAGTACAATTTTTCAATACTTTTACACAGAAGAGACTATAAAAGAGTTGACTCCTTTAGAATTTATCTATAAAGAGGACGTGACGCTTTTTGGCGATGAGCCTGATAAAACTTTGATGATATTTCGTAAAGGTTAAACAATGATAGAAGATAAAATTCGTTGGAATGAAAAACATGCAACAAAAACATTACCATCTAAGGCATTAGATTTATTGCAAGAGAATCTATCTTTGACTAAAGGTACAAACGCTTTAGATATTGCATGTGGACAAGGTCGCAATAGTATCTATTTATCAAAAAATGGTTTTAATGTTGACTCTATAGATATTTCAGATTTTGCATTAGAAAAATTATCTGGTTTTCATGGCATAAATACTATTTTAGTAGATTTAGATAGTTATGATATTACACCAAATAGTTATGATGTAATTGTAAATAGTTATTTTTTAAAAAGAAGACTATTTCCTCAAATTGTTGCTGGACTAAAACAAGATGGTATAGTTGTTTTTGAAACATTTTTGAACTCAGCAGAAAAGGGTTTTGCTCAACCTAGCAATCCAGATTTTTTATTGGCAAAAAATGAACTTTTACATGCTTTTATATCTTTACGGATTTTACATTATCGTGAGTATGAAACTCAGAATACAAAGGGTGAAAAGGTTATTGTAGCTCAATTAATTGGTAGGAAACAGTAGTGACTATGTTAACACAGCTTTTACCTAATGAACCAAATATGAATATTGCATGTTTTAATCTAATAGAAGAAGAGTTTGAAGTTTTAGAAAATTTGGGTGCAAATATATTTAATCTTGAAGATTATAATATTAATAGATTGTCATTTGGTTCAGAGTTTTTTGAAGCTATAGTGGTTCGTTCAGATGAGATGGCACTATCTTCAAAAGTAGCCTTTCAGCTTAAAAAAGCTTTACAAAAAAATAGACATCTTCTGATTTTTACAGATGTTTTACTTGATGATGTAGTTAATGTTTATGAACCACACGGTTTTAGCAATTTTTCAGAGATTGAACATGAAAATAAAAGAGTTGTTGTATTGAAAAAATGGTTTATTTTACAAGGTTAGATATTTAGCAGAAACGAGCTATACGAGATAGTCTACATATACGATTTTTTAATTTTCCACGTGCTCTTTTAACATTTGTTCTTATGTAACGAATTGATGCTTTTCTTTTTGATATAGTTCTGTTCTTTATGTAGGTTAATTCGTAACGTAGGCTATTACGTTTTTGTATTACGTTGAATACTTCTTCTAATCCTAATTGTTCTTGTTTAGTTAAAGTTGCCACAACATACCCTTTCTTAAAGAGACAGATTAATCATGCCTGAGAAGAATTATAATCTAAATAAGCTTTATTAACGCATAAAGTAAGTTATAAATATTATTAATTAAACTTAAAAACCAAAAATACACAATTTTAAATATTTATTGCAATACGAAATAAAACTTATATAAAATATAACTTACAGACAGTTATCTATATTTAATATAAGTTTTATTGATTATACAAATTTTTAACCTTAAATCATGTAGTTAGTTTTTATATAATTTTTTCTAAATTTTGTTTGTTTTTGAATTATTAAATTTTTTTAGCTTGCATGATATATAATATACAATTAATAAATAAGTGAGATTTGAAATTTTGAGAATAGATAAATTTTTAAATGCGGTTAATATAACAAAAAGACGAACCATTGCACAAGACATGCTTCAGTCTGGCGTAGTATTCATAAATTCTATAAAAGTAAAAGCGAGTAAGAATGTTCAAATTGGTGATGTAATTGAGCTTGTTTACCTTAGTAAAACACAACGTTTTGAAGTTTTAGATATTCCAACTATGAAAAACATTCCAAAATCGCAAAAAGATTTATATGTTAAGGAATTGGTATGACTTTTACTGAGGCACAAAGTGCTTTTGAAGAGCTTTTTAGTGGAAGACTAAAGGATATTGAAGCTAAAGCTTTATTAGAGGATTTATATAGACGAGGAGAGAACGCACAAGAGATTGCAGCAGCAGCAAAAGTTATGCGTGAGCATGCAATAAAGTTAGAAGTTCCAAATCATTTAAAGAGTAAGTTATTTGACAATTGCGGAACTGGTGGAGATAAAAGTGGCAGTTTTAATATCTCAACTACAGTATCAGTAATATTAGCTTCAATGGGGCTAGTTGTTGCTAAACATGGCAATCGTAGTATTACCAGTAAGTCAGGGAGTGCTGATGTTCTTGAGACTTTAGGCATAAGACTTGATTTAAATTCAGTTCAGCAGATTAAAATGTTAGAAGAGACAGGTTTCGCTTTTCTTTTTGCTCAAAATCATCATCCGGCTATGAAGTATATTATGCCAATTCGTAAAAGTTTTGAGCATCGTACTATTTTCAATATTCTAGGGCCTTTAACTTCACCGGCAAATGTTAAAAATCAACTTATTGGAGTATTTGATTCTTCGTATGTTTTAAGAGTAGTTGAAGCATTAAAAATACTTGGTAGCTCTAATGCTATGGTTGTTAGCTCATTAGATGGACTCGATGAGATTGGTATTGGCTCAATTAGTAAATATGCAAAATTGAAAGATGGGAAAATTAGTGAAGGTGAGATTGAACCAGAAAGATTTTCAATAAAGAAAGCATCACTTGAAGCAATTAAAGGTGGAGATAGTATTAAAAATGCACAAATTATGAGTGAAGTCTTAAGTGCAAAAAGTAAAGGTGCAAAAGAGGATATAGTCTGTTTAAATGCTGCTGCTGCTTTTGAGACATCTTCATTAGCACGTGATATGCAAGATGGGTTAGAGATGGCTAGAGAAGCTATAGTAAGTGGTAAAGCAAAATCTCAGCTTGAAAAAATCATAAAGGTTTCACAAAGTTTATGACAATAGAATGTTCACAAGAAGATATAGGAACTGTTGTTGATGAGATTCTAAGTAGGACAGGTGAGAATTCTGTTGTACTTTTACATGGTGATTTAGCTAGTGGTAAAACAACACTAGTCCAAGAGTGCGCAAAAAAATTAGGTATACTAGAAGATGTTACTTCGCCTACATTTTCACTGCAACAGCAGTATGGAGAACACTTTTTTCACTATGATATTTATAATCATGGGAGTGAACATTTTTTAGAGCTTGGACTTTTAGAAGATTTAGAAAAAAATGGGCTTCATTTTATAGAATGGAGCGATGAAAAGCTTAAAAATTTGCTACAATCTGCTAGTATAAAACATTTAATAGTAAATATTGAAAAAAGTTCAGCTACTACTAGGCTTTATAAGGTAGAAGATGCATAAACTAGAAGCTCGTTCTCTTGCTAAAACGATTAGATCAACTCCAATTGTACGTCATATGTCACTTGAAGTAAATAGTGGTGAGGTCGTTGGATTGCTAGGACCTAATGGAGCTGGTAAAACTACTACGTTTTATATGATTTGCGGACTTGTTGAAGCTACAAATGGAGAGGTTTTTTTAGATGGAGAAAATATTTCTAAACTTGCACTGCATGAACGCTCACGTAGGGGAATTGGTTATCTACCTCAAGAATCTTCAATTTTTAAAGATTTAACTGTAGAAGAGAATTTAATGCTTGCTGCTCAGGTTGGTATTAGTGATGAGCATCAACGTGAAAAGAGAATTGAAGAGATGTTAGAAATTTTTAACATTGAGCCAATTAGACATAGAATCGGAATGAATTTAAGTGGGGGAGAGCGTCGTCGTACTGAGATAGCACGCGCTCTTACAAATGGACCTCGTTTTTTACTTCTTGATGAACCTTTCGCAGGTGTTGATCCAATAGCAGTTACTGATATTCAAAAAATTATTTCACAATTAGTAGAGATTGGAATTGGCGTATTAATAACTGATCACAATGTACGAGAGACTCTTAGTGTCTGTGATCGTGCATATGTAATTAAAGAGGGCGCACTATTGGCTGAGGGTAGTTCTGAGGAAATATCTAAAAATGAAGATGTACGTACACATTATCTAGGAGAACATTTTTCGTTATGAAATTACGCCAAAGTGCAAGTGCTAAACAGAAACTCTCAACTACACTTCGCAATTGGTTACCACTACTTTCATCATCACTACAAAATTTAGAAGAGGAGTTAAAACCTTTTGCAGAAGCTAACCCACTTGTTAGTGTTAAATCAGGTTTTGAAGAGGAGTTTTCTAAAAAATTTAATAAAAGAGTTTTAAGTGGTGATGTTAAAAATTCTCAAAGTGAAAAAATTGAAGCACTTAGTGTAAAAAAAGATTCGCTCTTTGAAGTCTTAGACGGACAAATTGGCGCACCACTTTTTCCAACTCCAAAATCATGTGACATCGCTTTTGAGATAGTAGCAAATCTTGATGAGTGTGGTTTTTTTGAGGGCAATTTTGAAGAGATTTCAAAGAAACTTAATGTAAGTATTGAAGATATTGAGAGAGTTAGAAAACGTTTTAGCAACTTAGAACCAGCTGGTATCGGTGCATTAGATGTCAGGGAATCCTTTATTTTCCAATTAGATCAAAGTGATGTATCAGATGATATATACTCTTTAGCATTTAAGATGATTGAAGATTTAGAATTGATGCATCAATATAAAAATGATACATATTATGAAGATTCTATTAAGACAATTCAGAGTTTTAAAAATCCACCAGCAATTGATTATTTTGAAGATTCAAAAGAGGTAATTCCTGATTTGTTGATTTTTCAAGATGAAAATGGTTCTATTGATGTAAATATTAATGATGCTTTTTATCCAAGTATTAAAATAGACACTGAGTATGGTGTGGAACATGAATATGTTAAAGATAAAATAAAAGAGGCAAAAGGTTTAGTGGATGCTTTGGATATGCGTAAAGCTACACTCTATAAAATTGGACTGATGATAGTTGAATATCAGTATGAATTTTTTACAGGTGGTAACATTATGCCTTTGACTTTAAAGGTTTTAGCAGATGAGTTCGGTCATAACCCATCAACAATTTCTAGAGCAATTTCAAGTAAATATATAGCATGTGATCGTGGGGTTTTTTCTATGAAAGAGTTTTTTACAACTGCAATTGATGAAGATGTTAGTAATGCCGCCATTAAAGATTATCTTAGTACTCTTGTTAAAAATGAAAATTTTAAAAAACCATATAGCGATATGAAATTTTTAGATATGATACAAGAGAAATTTAAAGTAAAAATGGTTCGCAGAACAATTGCTAAATATAGAAAACAGTTAAATATTGCAGGTTCAAGTGAGCGAAAAAAACTCTATATGATGAGATATGGAAGCTAGATTTTTGGCGCTTAAGGCGCGACTTGATTCTGAAGTTAATGCTAGAAACAATAATCAAGAATTAAGTGATGAAAAACCAGACCCTCTTTTAGTAGCTAGAAAATATAGACAAGATGATATAGCTCTAATATGCGCGCTTTTTGCATATGGAAATGCTCGTTTGATTGTCAAGTTTTTAAATTCATTAAACTTTTCGCTTTTAAATGAAGATGATGAAACAGTTAAAAATGAGCTATCTAATCACTATTATAGATTTCAAAAAAGTGAAGATGTTATAGCAATTTTTATAGCACTTAAACGTTTAAGAGAGGTAGAATCTTTAGAAGATATTTTTACAAAAGCCTATAGAGAGAAAAATTCTGTAATGGATGGAATTAATGCTGCAATTAATGAAATTCACAAAGTGTATCCACATGCTACGCAAGGGTACAATTTTTTAATTGGAAAACCTTTTGAGAAATTAAGTGGATCTGGTGCATATAAAAGATGGCATATGTTTTTACGTTGGATGGTGCGTAAAGATGAACTTGATATGGGTTTATGGAAAAATATAGATACAAGTGATTTAATAATGCCACTTGATACGCACACTTTTAATGTTGCGTTAAAGCTTGGGCTTCTTCAAAGAAAAACATACGATTTAAAAGCAGCTATTGAACTCACACAGACCCTAAAAAAGTTTGACGAGCATGATCCTATTCGTTATGATTTTGCTTTATATAGGATTGGTCAAGAGAAAATAGTTTAAATATGATACACTTTAATATTGGAGTTCATATGTTGTTTAAATTATTTATACAGTTAATTACACTTCTGATTTTATTAGGTGGGTGCAATAGTAACTCAAATAGTTCATCAACTCAAATAGAGACTAAAAGATATAGCATATTAACAGTTCCTTTTAGGGAAAATGGATATAACAATTTTCAGACGCAATTGATTAGCTCCAAAGATGCTTATAATAACTTTATTAAGAGTGTTGAAACTCAGAGTAACTGGAATGATAAAAGTAGTTTTATAACTACATTAGCTGATTCAAATATAGATTTTTCTTCATCAAGTTTAATTTTATTTAGGCTTACTGAGAGTTCTGGTTCTAACTCACTTACTCCAAAAGAGCCACAATACAGCGGTGAAAACTTTACAGTTAAAATTGAACGCATCGTAGCAGATATTGGAACTGCTGATATGGCTTATTATCTTTTGGCTTACCTTGTAGATAAAAAAACTAAAACAATTAATTTTTATAAAGGTGATGAATTTACATCAATTTCAAATCAGTTAGCTCATAATTTAAAATGTGACTCAACTTATGCACCAATTTGTGCATCTAAACAGGTGCAATGTATAACTACACCTTGTAATCCAATACCACAAACATATATGAACCAATGTATGTTTGATATAGATAATAGTGTTAAATTATTATTTAATGGATTATGCCCATCAAATGACGATGTCGTACCAGAAAATTGTAAAACTTGGTTCGATGGATGTAATAGTTGCACTATATTTGAAACAGGCTTGATGGCATGTACGCAGATGTATTGTTCCTTGCCAAGTGGTGAAGCTAAATGTACCTTATACTAAAAAATTATTTTCAAAACTCTAGGATTGCACAAGAAAAAATATTGTAAACTTTTGGAGTACCATTAAGCATATATATGACTTAATTGATTGTTAAATATTTGATTTAGATAGTAGATATAAATATTAATAAAAATTATATCTAAAAGTGGAACAAGTATTGCATTTGTATAATAAAATAGTGTATACGAGGATAGATATGAAACCTTTTGAAGAATATATAGAAGAAGAGGCGTTTGGTAAGATTGCTCTGTATAAAAGCTTAACAGGTAGAGAACCATTAGAAGAAGAGTTGGTAGAATTTTTACAGAGCGAATACAATGACTACCTCATTAATAAGGTAAATAGTTCAAATAATTATGAAGAGTTAAGAGGTATAGAATAATATAAGAACTTCTAGTTTTAATGAGTTTATTTCTTTTTTAATAAGAAATAAACTCCAACCGCAGTTAGTATTACTAGTACTGTTAATGTTATTCCAATTACTGGTGGCATCTTTGTATCCTTGATTTTAAGTTGATTTATTAGCCAACTTCAACGCGATTTTTACCGCGTTCTATCGCCTTATTTAGCGCAACTGTTGCACGATCGGTTAATTGTTCTTTTTTATAGTCTTCATTATTGTATTTAGTAACACCAAAACTACAAGTTATCTTTTTATCTTTAGCGTAGGTGTGGTTTTCAACTATTTCTCTTAATTTTGATGCAAATGTTGTAATTTCAAATATATCATTACTAGGTACTAAAATCATAAATTCAGACTTTTTCCAGCGTACTATAAGGTCTGATGTTCTGATTGTCTCTTCTAATAGTTTTGCAAGTTCAAACAGTATTTCATTTGAGACTTTTTGACCATATGAATTAATTATTTCATCATAATCATCTATAGATAAAAGAATTAAAGATAGAGATATGTTAGAGTGGTAACGCATTGATTTTGACAACTCGACTTCAAGTACTTGCTCTAGTTTTAAATGGTTATAGAGTTGAGTGATATGGTCGATTGTTGATGACTCTTTTGAGTAGATTTCATCTTTTTCAAGTCTTTTGGCTGATAGAACCCAAAAAAAGTTGTTATTGGCTTTTACTAAACGTAAGAATGCATCAAGTGTATTATCAAAGCTTTTTAGTCTTACATCTATCTCTGCATTTTCACCTTGCTCTGTAAGATTTAGTGCTTCATTAAAGATAACAGTAGAAGAGTCACTAAGAAAATCAGATAACTTGGTTTTCTTTAGCTCATCTAACTCTTTTTCTAAAAAATTACAAGCACTAATATTGGCGTCAATAATTTTAGATTTTACATCAGTTATTATCATAATATCTTCTGACTGATTAAAAATTGAGTGATATAGTTGCTCTATTGCCATGAATTATTCCTTATATTTAATATTTCTTAATGCAATTCCTGGATCATCTTGTCGCATAAAAAACTCACCAATCAAAAATGCATCTACACCTATCTTATTTAACTCTTGTAGCTGCTCATGTTCATACAGTCCACTCTCTGCGACAATTATTTTTCCATTTGGAATTAGTGGAATTAGTTTTTCACTTAAACTCATATCCATCTCAAATGTTTTTAGATTTCTATGATTTATACCTATTATTCTTGCACCTGCAAAACTAGCTTTTACTAGGTCAGACTTATCATGAACTTCAACTAACACCTCCATTCCTAAATGAAGAGCATACTCTAGTAGCTCTTTTAACTCTTTACGTGAGAGTGCTGTTGCTATTAAAAGTATGAAGTCTGCACCATATACTAGGGCTTCTAAAACTTGGTACTTTGTAACAATGAAATCTTTTCTCAAAAGTGGTACGTTAGTATATCGTCTAATCTGAGTTAAGTATTCAAGGTTACCTTGAAAATAATGAGGTTCTGTTAAAACAGATATTGCACTTGCTCCATTTTTATTGTAACTTTGTGCAATTAGAACTGGATCAAAGTCTTCACGTATGACACCTTTACTAGGGCTTGCTTTTTTAACTTCTGCTATAATCTTGTAGGGATCATTTTCTGTACTTGTTAGAAATGGTATAACATCACGAGGTTGTAGAGCGTTAAAAGCTAAACTCCTACCAAGCCACTCTGTTGGAAAATCTTTTTCACGTTTTTCTACATCCGCGCGAGTTATTTTTATAATTTCATCTAAAATTTTTGCCAAGTTCTTCTCTTTAATTATATTTTTTATCTATTCTTGCATTTTTTTATTGCTTTGAGGTGTGCTTTTACCTCGTTGTCTTTACTATCTAGAATTTTTATAACTTGTTTCATTGTAGAACTTGCTTCTTTACATTTACCAAGTTTATAATATCCCCAAGCCAAAGAATCTAAATAGTATCCAGATGTGGGATCAATTTCTAGCGCACGTTCTACCAGATTTAATCCCTCTTTTATATTTGTGTCATGTTCTATTAAAAGATAACCAAGATAGTTAAGGTATAAACTCTCTTCTTTTAATTTTATAACGGTTTTAAGTTCATTAATAACATATTCTAGCATCTTTTTATTATTTTTATCTTTAGCGCTTTCATAACTATATATTGCGTGTTGTCCTAAGTACTCTACATTAGCAGTTTGTTCGTAAAGTTGAAGAGATAATTTTAATACTTTATCATAACTTTTTTGGCTCACATACATTTTTAGGAGATAATTATCATCAGCTCTAGATTTTTCAAGAAAACTAATTAATTTGTCATAACGTTTTTGGTAGATATAAATTTTAATTATAGGCTTAGCGAATCTATCCTCTTTAAAACGAGCATATAATCGCTTATATATAGAGAGCATTCCCTCTGCATCATTTATTTCACCATAAAAAGCTACCAGTTTAGAACATATTAATTTACTACAACCATGTAGTCTACTGTGAGTTTCAAGGTATGCAATTGCATCTTTTTTACGATCTAGGTAGATAAAAAGTATAGTAGCTAGTCTATCTAGAGTTTTTTCATCATACTCAATTGAGTATGCACTCTCTAAGTATTTAACAGCAAGTGCATACTCTTTTTGATTAATGTATAGAGCCGCAATCTGTTCATACTCACTTGTATCTTTGCTAATTTGAAGCGCATTGAGTGCAGAATTAATTGCTAAGTCAATTTTATTTTGTTTTATGTATGCGACTACTAAAAGTCTTTTTAGGTGTATATCATTTGGACGCTCTTTAATGTAGTGTGTAAGTCGTTCTATTAAATTGTCAAAATCTTGCGCAGCTAGAAGCATATTTAACATTTCGTATAAATACTGTACTTTTGTACTTTTTTCATATAAATACTCATATATTTTACGCGCTTCATAGTAGTTTGCTTTTCTATGAGCGTCAATTGCTAAGAAAATATATTTATCCTCATCTTCAAAGGCTTTTAGATTCTCATTTTTGTTGAAGTCAATACTATTTTTTTGCGCACATCCTGAAAATATTAACATAATTGTTATTGTCAATAAAAAGTTTTTTATCATTTTAATTCTTTCTCATAAAATACACCTATGCACTCTTTTTCTAGCTCTTGTCGTAACTCAATAGTATCTTCTTTAAAGTGATTCCAAAATGGAAAAGTTCTACATTGGTTTGGTCTAACAGGGTAAATTGTACAACCATTTTTCTTTTTTTCAAAGAATAGACACTCATAGCTACTATTACCATCAGCTGATTTTATTTTTCTCTCTTTAATAGAAAAACGACTTCCTTTAGAAAAAAGATACTTTGAGGCGAAATCTTTAACATTCATATTAAGAAACTCAGAGATAGAGAGCATCTCTTTATTATTTAAAAAGATATAACCACTCTCTCCCGTGCAACACTGCCCTTGACACTCTGCACAAGCATCTGAATTAAAGCTATAGTTAAAACCCTCTTTAGTAATTAAATTTTGCATTTGATGCTATGTGTTCCTGTTCTTTTATAAATATCTTTTGCCTCTTTGGAAAATTCATTCTCCTCAAAAGCGTAAAGTGGTTCTAGTACTTCAAGTAGTGATTTAGAATTTTTTCTAGCTTTTATCATAACTAGTGAAGCACGTTTTCCTCTCTTAGGGTATATAAAACGAATCTGCTCAACAGTTAGTTTAGCACTGTTTAATTCAACGTTTAAAGTTTGTAATTGCTGTGGATCATAACAAAATATAAAAACTCCACGAGGTTTGAGTAAATGTTTAACTTGTTCAAAAAATTGAGCAATTGGCAGGTGCGAATTATATCGCGCTGCATGTTTCATCTCATTTGTACTCTTAATGACATCATCGTGGTAAAATGGTGGATTTGAGATTATAAAGTCATACTCTCTATCTCTATTTAATTCTAAAAAATCATCTTTATAAAGTTTTATATCAATGCCATTAACTTCAGCATTTTTTTCTGTATAAAAAGCATATTGCTCCTGTTTTTCTACTGCTTCAAGTTCTATATTTTTATTTCTCGCTACTAAAAGACCTAAAACGCCACTACCTGCACCAACATCTAAAACTCTACCTTTTGGAGAAAATTTTGTTATAAAGTCATATAAAAAAAGAGTATCACTATTGTAGCAATAGCCATCTTGTGGTTGGTACAAAAGCAATTATAAAAACTCCATTTTTTTAGTTAGTATTAGACTTCTTGTAAAATTTTAGTAGCCATCAGCTTTAAAAAGAGAGTTTTAATCAAGGCAGATGTTCCTAAGTGTAGCCAAAGCTACAGTTAGGGTTATCTAACGCAGAGTAAAGCTCTCTTTTTAAAGCCCGTAGGGAGACTAAAAAAGTGGCAATCTTGCACAAAAAAATGTTTTAACCTTAGCCTTGGCTAGGCTTAAAAATTTGTTTTGCACAATTTCACCACTTTTTTAGACTCTGATGACTGCTAGAATTTTACAAAAAGTCTATTATATCTTTGTTTTGATAAGGAGAGGATATTGTTTCATATTCTTTTGCATTTTCTTGTACCACTAGCTGTTGCTTTAATCTTTTTCAGACCAAGATGGGAGATTAGTTTTTTAATAATGTCAGCTACTATTTTGGTAGATATTGATCATTTACTAGCTGAGCCAATTTATGACCCACTTAGATGTAGTATAGGTTTTCATCCACTACACACTACGATTCCAATAATCATATATTTACTTCTAGCTTTGACTAAAAAACTCAGACTTATTGGAGTAGGTTTAGTTATTCATATGATTCTTGATGCAATTGATTGCTGTGTTAGTTTTTTTACTCCATTAGATACTTGAGTTAAAACATAATTATAAAATTTCTTAATCATTGTTATCTTTAGATTGTTTTTGGAACAATTATATATTTGACTTAATACATTTATAAAAATAGTAAAACTAAATGCATTACTATTGCTTTTTCACACAAATATTAGAACATTTTGTGGTGATATTGCGAAATAATCAAATAGCAAGTCATAAGTTATTTTAATAAAAAGTAAAAATACTATATAAATTGAGTTAAATATACTAAATTTATACTTTTTTAAAAATATACTTGCATTATAAATATATGATATTTATTATAATTTAGGTTGTTTTATATATAATACGTGATATATAATGGCCTGAAAAGTCAATACAACAAATTTCCAAAGTTAATTTCAACCTAATTTTCTATTTTATGCTACATTCCTAATAAATTCAAGATAAAGGTTCATAGGTTTTTGATATCCAATAGC
>Ga0316205_10000780_pt1 | contig 49273 bp, 52 predicted proteins | sample 3monthpyrite_MG_FD_204941 | JGI IMG/M metagenome (GOLD analysis project Ga0316205, IMG submission 204941) | Microbial mat bacterial communities from mineral coupon in-situ incubated in ocean water Damariscotta River, Maine, United States -... | ecosystem: Environmental > Aquatic > Marine >...
CGTGCTTAACATTTGGAATTACTTCCGCCTGCCCGATGTTTGCTACCCGGTGGCTGACCTACCTTGCCGGGACGGGATTTACACCCGCTTGAATAATCGACCTTGCTCGGCCGCACTCGGCTTTGATTTCTTTCTCACCACCATCGGCTTGAGTAACGATCAGTGTGCCGGCATCTTTAAACCGTGCCATTCCTCGCATCAGATTAATACCTGGATTACTTTCCAGAATACTTTCGTATTTGGCGTAGCGTAATTTCTCCACCCATTCCTGTTGCTGTGCGACCATGGCTTTTCGATCAATGTTGGGTGTATTGAGCGGTAGCCCTTCAAAGGCATGATGCCCCTGCAAGTGTGCAATGCCTGCGCCACGAATAAATATTTTTGAAGGTACACAACCGATATTGACACAGGTTCCACCAATGACTTCGCCACCTTCAATGATCGTAACCGTCGCGCCTTGTTCTACCGCTTTAATCGCCGCCGCAAAGGCGCCCGAGCCGGTGCCGACTATTGCAATGTGTAAGCCGGTTCCGCCGCCACTGGTTATAACGGTAGCGTCATTATTCATTAAGGTCGCACCATAACCCCTGGACTCGACCGCTTTAAGTAACTGGCTGTTATCAACCACACTTTGGGTCTCGATACTGGCCAATCCTTTATCATAGGAGACCGAAGCCGTGACACCTTCCAGGGCATTCAGTGCATCCTGTGCGCTTTTAGCGCAGTCGTCACAGGTCATACCAGTGATTTGTATGTTGACTGTATTCATGTAAATCGCCCTTTTAATTTAGTGTTAGGTTATAGCGCGCGGCATTCATTTTCTTACCGACAGCAAAGGCCTCATCAAGTGAGAGTAAAAATGTACCGGGGTGCTCAGCTACCCAATGTTCACCCGCCTCCCGGGAGCGAAAGAAGAAGACGTAGTGGCAGAAACTGGTGGTGATGTTTTCTTTAAGTTCACCTCCCTCAGGAACAAGGAAGGACACCACTATCTGATCAGGCTGAGCAGATTCGATACCCTTGGGTGAAATGGCCAGCTTGATTTCATCACCGCTCAGCGCGCAGTGTGAATTGATATGTACAGTGGCATTAAGTAGTTCGGGTATAAACAGCGTATCCCAGGCGCACCAGGTGTAAACCGTTTTCCCGTTGACTCCCAAATGGTGGCTCGTTTTACTAACGGCAATGCCCCAAAAACCGATGATGCGATGATTGTCGTCGTAAAATACACCGGGCCAATTTTGGAGCATCGTTTTCACATCGGCTAGCGGCATGCCGGAACATTCGGTCAAGTGTTCGAGAGGGACTGCATCGCCTTCACTTAACAAGGCATAAAGTTTTAACGCCAGCCGCTGTTCAGCGATGTTCATCACCGGAAATGCATCAATAAAGAATTGAGCTAACCGATCAAGATCGGAACCCATTGGGGCCTCATTGGCCGTTGTATTATCTGGAGTCTCAAATATTGCTACACTTCCTTGCCTAAGCAAGTTTAATCGGTTTTACTAATAACGGTGTTCACTGCTTCAGTGTGGAGGGATAACCCGCGTTAGCCGTCGCCTTGGTTAATGCCTCAACATTCGTTTTATCAGGATCGAATGTGACCGTCGCAGTCTTGGTGTCAAAACTGGTCTTTGCCTCAGCGACACCTGGAACTTTTTCCAGTGCCTTGCGAATCGTGATAGGACAGAACTTGCACGTCATGCCCGGCACGTCGAGCGTCACCGTTTTGCTTTCAGCAGCCTGTGCCGTGGAAATGAAAGGCGAACTCATTGCCGCAATACCCACCAATAAAGTAAAAAATATTGCACGTATCATTTTTATCACTCCTACAATTCAATATTTGGTTAAAAATGTTTATTCAAAAAACGCAATGCCGTAGTACGGGAACGTCAACAGTGCGGTCAGCAATACGGACACGATCCAGAAAATGATGCGTTGGTTACGCAAGGTACCGGGCACAGCACAGGCATCATCAGGAGCACATTGCCGAGGCACCAGGTAAAGCTTGCGAAAAGCCAGAAAGAGAAACACCAGAGTGATCCCGATGAAGATGGGCCGATAAGGTTCCAGTGCCGCGAGACTGCTAATCCAGGTGCCACCAATACCGAGTGCCAACAACACCAATGGCCCGACACAGCATAAAGATGCGCCAATAGCAGTAATCACCGCCGCGATCATGGAACGATTGTTGGTTTTTGTCGTCGTAGTGGACGCTGCCTCTGACATGCTCTTTCCTCCGGTTATCTCGAATATGTACCAAGCTTAGACCCCGTACCCGTGTACAGAGTCAAGTATATTTTCGGCAAATAAGAATATCGGTGATGGCTTTAAGTATGACTAAGGAGGATCAACTTGTTAGGATCGTTTACCCGCCAGGGTTTCGACAATAGGACAATGTACAGTATCGTTATCGGTTTGGCAGGCCTTGATGAGAATATCCAGCGTTTTACGTAAGTTTTTGAGATCTTTAATTTGCTGGTCAATATGCGCACGTTTTTCTTCAGCACGAACGCGCACATCTGCACAGTGCCCATCCCCTAACTCAAGAAGTTCGGTAATTTCTTTCAAGCTAAATCCGAGCTGCTGGGCTCGCTTGATAAATTTGAGACGATCTACCGCCTCAGGTGGATACACGCGGTATCCTGCCTGTGGCCTTTGGGGTTCTTGAATAAGCCCTACGCGTTGGTAGTAGCGTACTGTCTCTACATTCACCTCGGCAGCACGGGCTAGATATCCAATGGTTAGAGGCTTACCCATAGATCGATTCCTGATTTATTTAAGTCTGTTGTTAAGTACAGATTATAATTTATAAACTAGGAACATGGGCGCAGGAAGCGTATTAAAGAGATATATTGAGCTCTTACTCAAAAAATGAACAATTTTATTGTTTGTAAAATCATAGAGATACATGCCTAAGTGTGGCGTTTACTACTCTATATTGTTGGAGACCCAGAAATGTACAATTCTCGAAAAAGCAGTCATTCAACGTTCAAATTGGGGGCGCGCCGCTTTTGGCGCGTCCCGCTCGAATGCAGGGTTATGCGTTGCTTAGCGATCCGCCAAGGCAGTGCGGCAGTGCCTTTCCTCCCGGAAAATAACTGAAGGCACCAAGCGTATGTAAATCAATGCGCCGACCAGTTCCACAAGAGTTTGGGTCACAATAACAGTGGACGTAAGAGCCCACGCATCCGGTAAGGCCAGAGCCAGTGGCAGCACAACTAATGAATTGCGTATCCCCGCGCTGAAGATCAGCGCTCTTCCCGCCTGCGTGTCTAAGCGAAGCGCACACGCCGTCAGGCGGGCGAGGAAAGGCATGATGACCATGAAGGCAACATAGACTGGCACGGCTTGGGCTACCACCGGGAGATGTTCTTCGATTCTGCCGATTTGCGATGCAACGACAAGAAGCAGAATAATCGCCATGAACGGCACTGGAATCCATGCTGCGACTTCAAGAAACCCCCCACCGTTGCGGCGACGCTTGGCCCAGAACTCGGTTGCCAGAGCAAGCCCCAGTGGTAAAACAATGAGTACAAGAAAAGCTTCCAGAAACGGCCCGGCACTCATGACCTGTGAGGCTTGCTCTCCCATGAACAGCCACAGATAGACAGGCAAAAGAAGCATTTGAGCGAGCAGCAGCAAGGGCGTGGAAGCAAGAACAAGCCGTGCGTTTCCACGGCCAAGATGGGTGAAGACGATAACGTAGTCAATGCATGGGGTGAGAAGAACCAGATAAACGCCGAGTAGCAGCGGCGGGTGATCGGGCAGAAAACGCGCCAACAACCAAACAAGGACAGGAACGACCACAAAATTGGCTGTGAGTAGAGCGGTGGTAAACCGCCGGTTCGCGAACGCCTCGCGCAGCCGAAGAAAAGGAATCTGGGTAAACATTCCGTACATCAAAATTGCAATCACTGGAGAGATCAGAAATTCCAGGCTCGCGCCAAAGGTAGGGCGCCACAACCCAAATCCCGCCCCGATTGCCAAGGCTACGGCGTATACCCAGATCTGATTTTCTTCTAATTGTTCTCTCGACATCGTGATTCCTTAAGACGCATAACCGTGTAATAAAGAAAACCCTTCGGTCTGTATATCACTTTTTGGCTTGATTAGTAATAATGCCATTTTTACCGGTTTAATCAGAAACTTACCAGCAAAAACGACGGGGATTGAAATTGAGAAAGGCGGACCCGATTTTTCCGGGCAAAGAATCATGAACGTCCGCTATGGAGAGGGTTTATTAAGGATGTTGTTTGGGCTGAATTTGACAATTTAGGAACGTATATCAGACCTTGCTAACAGTCGTCTATGTGGTGGTTTGAGCCGCTCACATCAATATCACGACAGACCGCTATAGGATTGTTATCTGCCTTCTTCTGCGCAGACTGACTCCTGTTAACCCTATATTTTTTCCTTCAGTTTTATGAAAGCTATTCAATCGTTATTACTCTCATCTTCAAAATCAATTGTCAGCGTAATGCTAGCGGGGGGGGTCAGATGGCAATTCACTTCTTTTTATGTAAATTGAGGATACTGGTGAATCAGCCTCGCTGTTTGCGTAGACATGCGTTCCCTTAGTTGATTTTCTAAATTCCATTATGATAGTTTTTTTCATTTTTTACCTACGTCTATATATTCCAATTTTATTATTATAAACAACAAATCATTCAACAGGAGAGCGCCAGAATTTTTGTATGAAGTTTGACTAGTTCATGCCTAAGAGCCCAGCTCAAACACGAAAATTTTAATTCTAAACAGAATATTCGGGAAAACAGTGTAGTAGTCACTACAGCCCAATTTTATGATCATCACATTTTAGCCAAAAACCATTTCGTCACAAATCGGTCACAATTCTGTCACATGGCTTTTTTGGGCTCCAAAAATTTACCCCTCAAACAGCTTTTTTATGTGACAAGAAATTTTAGAAAGGATTTTAGAAATGACTACTTCACTGAAATTTTTAAAGCGTATTTTTTGGGTATAAATTTGCTCAATAAAGATGACCACATCATTTTTGTGACAAGGATATTTTGAGCAGAAACAAAAACAGCCGCTTACGTAAGCGGCTGTTTTATAAGGGAATATGGTGGCAACACCGGGATTCGAACCTGGGACATCATTATGAGTGCATATTTTCCAGTATATTTTAGATACTATAATATGTACGTAAATATACATTAAATACACAAATACCTCATAAGCTATTGATTTAAATGATATATAGTGATGTACATTTAGCGACATTATGGACGACACAAAACCCACCCCAGATATCTATATCACAAATAACTCGCACATTTTAAATTAGTCTATACTTATGCAGTATGACCAATTCACTAAACACCGCCCCTAGAAAGACACCCTCCCGAAAACTAGCAATCTTCGACGAACTCTTTCCCGAACAAACAGAAGAAACCAAAGCCACGCGGGCACTATTAAACACCATTTTTATCCGATTTGGCATCACTAATGACTTCAATTTTAATCAAGAATTTCTTTCGCATCTGAAATATGCCCTGAAGATTGGCCTCACACACAATACTCATACCGATTGGAATAAATTCAAAGACTACCAACTCCCTGAAATCTGGCCAAACTGGCTTAAAGTCATATCTGATGCACTTAACCGTCATATGGACAAATATGGCGAAAAGAAGACGCGCAAACTGCCTAGCCAAGGAACAGGAAGCAAACCAGCAGACTGCTTACTAAAAAACCTCCATGATAATGCTACTGAAAACCAAATTGGACTTAGCTTGCTCTACATCGCATTTCTTATGCTTCCTACAGAACGATCCGAAACATTCAATACCAAAGAGATCACAAGAACCTTCACAAACGCCATTACACTAGATACAGTTTTCGAACACATTCCTCTAGATGTACGACATACACCTAGTGAAAACTACCTTGAAAACATAAGCTCGTTTTGTCAAAAGCTGGTATCAGCTCGCCAATATGGCAGAAAATACACAGATTTTCTAAGACGATTAGATGATATTACTCGTCTACTTCTAACTGGTCAGTTTAAGCACCATCAGGACAACACCCTCAATACATTACGCCCGGACGCTATTGGTAAAAAGTCAAAGCGCAACAGACCATCCACTCAACGATTTACTAGGTTCCATGAACTCCCTCAAACCGAGGATTACACTCCAGTAGGCACATACGAGACACTCATAGAAGACTCATCAGAGGATCACGTCCTTGGCATTATCGATTCAAATACTGATGAGCCAGAGAGACTGCTAGTACCTAAAGTAAATCGAGATGCAGAATTACGCGTAGGATCGAAGTTCTGGATCCAGAACTTCGCAGAATCTACTCCCTGGAATCAGAATGGCATTAATCCTTTTACTCGGAAAATCCTTACCACATGGCTATCTAACAACGATTCTCGTGAGTCACTAATATTAAATCTGATGCTATCAGTTGGCTTAAAAATACCCGCTCTATTGAATCTGAATGCAGGGATTAATAAAGATATCAACCGTAATGGCCAATATCGCAGAACGTATATTACACCAAAACAACACTACACCCCTGATGAGGCTAATAGGAAGCTATTAGTACCCACACATGAAACCTTTACACTGCAACTGCCAAGTTTTGTGACCAGACTACTAGAAAAACACATTGATAAAGATACTGAATACCCTTCTATTGCTCATGCTTTAAATACTACCGTAGAAAAGACGGAAGCAGATATAAGTAAGGTAATCGAGCATCTTATCAAGCAAGGAGCAACGGGGCTTGCTCGTGATCGGGTACATTTAAGCCTAAGAAAACAACTATCAATCATGTCTGGCGATGACTTCCTAGGGTACTTAATAACGGGATCCGAGAAAGAGGCACCACCCGTCAGTAGTTATTACTCAAATATTTCCGTATCCCTAATTCAGAAGACGTACGATAAAGCCATTCAGGAAATTTTCTCATGAATTCTGGAGATATCTATATTGGCTCTCAAAATACACTTTGCGACAAGCAACTCAATCAGCTTATTAAAGGTCTCATCAAAGAGATCGATACGGTAGGAAAAGATCCTGAAAAATACATCGAATATCACAATATTTATACCATCTACACAACATTGCTACTTTTCTATGCCACAGGACACAGGCCAGTAATCGACCCTTTTTGTTATTTACTAGATATTGACGCAGAAAATGGACATATCCTAATTGATGACAAAACCATCACCGAAAAGCATCGATTCCGACTTACTGTATTACCCGATATAGCTTGCAATCAAATTAAACAATTCACAAAACATCTACGCTGGTTGATATACAGACTTAAAAATTATGGACAATTAGAACTCTGCAATGCAATAGATAAAGTACTAGATAATTCCATACCTAAAACAGACCAATTATTACCTTTTCTATTTCTCATAAAGAACGATGGCCAATATATTGAAACCATTTCAATATCAGAATCAGTTCTTGAAGCAGAACTGAAAGACCTTTGGCCTATTACACTCAACCAATCGAGACATAATATATCCACCTTTCTACGTGACATCCTATATACAGATGACACTGATGATTTGAGCCTAAGAATCAGCAATATAGAAACACACTTAGGTCACATGGAACAACTCAAGCATCCTTTTGGCAGGTCATCATTACAATCATTTAGTACACACAAAGAAACACTGACTCCATACCTGGATAACATGATGAATACCCAAGGATGGAGTGTCATAAATGCAAAAAAATACGGTAGTACACATATCCAAAACACGGAAAACTGGACACACAATAACTTGCCACTAGGTCCGATAAATCGTGAAATCACACGGGAAAGACAACGTAAGTCAGATATTACTACCGTAAGGAATATTCTTACCAACTATGAAACTGAAGATTTTTACAAACAGAAGATACTTAACAAGATTAGAGATCAGATAGTTAACGAGTCAGCCAACTCTGCAGAATCCATTAACCGTCGGTTAAATATACTTTTTCGTTTTCTATCAAGAATTATCAAAAACAACAAGAATGTTAAACTTCCTACGAATTATATTGCTCTGGCACCTGAGCCATCACCATTTACGAGCAACACCATACCCGAATATATTTATTACAAAGATATACAACGTCGTTTTCTTAGTTACTTAGCCGATAATGGACGCATCCTATCTAAACAAAAAAGACCACGACTTGATTACACAACAAGAGCAGCCGAAATAATCATATCTGCTGTTCTATTCGACTCTGTATATAACAAAAATACATTAAACCACTTATCTAATAGTAATTTTGAAGTCATATATGAAGCGGGCAAGTGTTTTGTAGATCTTTATAATGAGGATCATACCTTCTATTCCAGGTGGATACCTGGGAACATCAGCCTTGCTCTTCTACATGGATTTAACAATGACAAATTAATAGATAAACAGAAAATAGATACCGATCCTGACAATATCTATACCCGAATAACTTCAATTCTCCATGAATTAGGCTCAGGTATTCCATCTACTAGCGACCCTATTGATGACCTTTTAAAGAAGTCTACGTCATATTCTAGTGTGGCTATACCTGGCTTCTTAAATGCTATAACCAGCAATCAAATAACTACTAAACATCTTCCTCAATCCACAATTTTGCGCATTATTCGTAATGAAAGACTCGTATCAGATACTAAAAGCATATCAGATCAGCTAAAGAATGATTCGATGCCACTGATTGTAAACAATACTAAAGCTGAATATACATATACCAAAATCAATCAATTCATCAAAGACCTGGAAAACGACCTAAATACCGTCAATGTTATCACCTCTACTAAAAACCAAAATGTAGACCGGATTAAACGTCATAAACTTGTTGGCTTACTAAATAAACGCATTAATCAACGACATCAATATCCACCGATAGCTGTGTATGTGGCTTCATGGGTAAAGAAGCTTTGCCAGAAAGGGACAGATCTTTATACCCCCATGTTGAAGTTTAGTGTAATAGATGAATATGCAAGAATGATTGCTAAATCAGTTTGTTTTCTTTTATACGATCTCCAACACTTAGATTTAGATGCAGAAGAATATGAATATATTTATGAAATCGCATTAGAAAGCAAGAATCACGCTGATAAAACCAAGTTCAAGAACAACTTAGCAGATTTCCATAATTTTCTTGTCACGTCGAAAGTAGCTGACCCTATTGACTGGGAACCAATAAATGATCTGGTTAGCTCCACTAGAGTCACATCAAATGTCGATGCAAATATCATCAACCCTAAAGAGTATGATAGAGCATTAAGACTCATACAGTCACAATCTAATAAAGACAGGGAAAATTCAGAATTCTTATTGCAGTGTTGTGCAATTTTAATATTAGGATATAGATTTGGCCTACGCGTAAGTGAAGCCATTCACTTAGAATACAAAAACATACAACATGATGATGCTTTCTCTTTCCTCGTTATTCACATAACGAATAATCGTTACAAAACAACTAAATCGATAGCAGGAAGAAGGACTATACCCTTAATAGGAAAATTATCAGAGACAGAAAAAATTATTCTTTCACCTATTCTTTCCAAATCGCCAACTGAACCTGATGAAAGCAATATATTCGTAGATGAGCAAAGAGAAAATAGACTTATTGACTATTCCTTAGCCAATAAAATCATAAAACAATCACTTGTACTGGTTACCGGTGACACAAGCATACGTTACCATCATCTACGGCACAGCTTTGCTAATAGAATATTGGTCCTGCTTTTAAATAATAACAACTTCTTTACAGATGAATTTTCTTACCTTCTCAATGACTATTTATATGTATCTAACAAGGATATTAATAATTTACTCACAGGCCAGAATAAACCAAGTAACCGATCTCTAACCGCACTAGCGACACTCATGGGACATAGTAGTATTAGTACTACTTTCGAAAACTACATTCACGTTACCGATAATCTACTGCATACCTGGTCAACATCAGACAATGTCTTAGAAAAATATAATAAAAAGAGTGATACAGACTACATCACATCTTATACCACAGGCGCTCTTCTTAATTATGTTAAAAAAGGAAGGCAGAAAAAAAACATAGAAACAACTGACATAAATAAAACATTACTCAATTTTATAAATCATAAGCGATTCTCAACATCATCCATTATTACTGAAATTTCCCCCGATATTCAGTCATTAATAAAAGACACCATCGTAACTAAAAGGCAGCCCGACTTATTGGAGATTGATTCTGCCATTACACTATCTATTTTAGGATTTCATACTGATCATAATAAAATAGCCAGTAGACTATACTTGGACACTGTCACTATAGACAATATACTGGACAGTTATCAATCTCTAACTAATCAAAGTCTATATGATGGTTACTTCCCGTCTCAATCTATTGTCTTTAATAGAAAACTGACCAAAGAAGGCAAAAGAATAAGAGCTTATGTAAAACATAACTTGGCAGACATATCAGAAACTGAAACCTTTAATACTGAAGCTCTACATGACGGATTGGAAATTTGGTCTTCACTCTACCATCCACATAAAAAAGTTACCGGTATAGTTATAAGCAATCCTAAAGACTTTTTTTCATACCTACACTTTCTAAGTTTAATAGGCGTTAATCCAGAACATCTAAAAGCTTATATACCCAGCAAATTAACTCACTCGCTTTGGTATAAGGTAACTGGATTATCCAATAGATCACTACTCATTAACAACAGAAACAATGATCAAATAACAATCGATAATTTAAATATTTCAAAGAACCTGCATCACTCTTTCACAAAGCAACGATTTGGAACGGATTATCGCATTCAAGTAGTTTTAGATACTAGCTCATCGCATAGCCTAAAATACCAGATGACTCTTGATAGGTTATGCTTCCTGCTCTTATTACATAAAAGCCTTCAAACTGTATAAAAACAGTGTTAAAAAGTTATTTTTTAAATACTTTGTGACTTTTTTCTTTAGTTGAAGCATTAAATACAGAGTATATTCATAGTTTATTGAATAAACCTGTAGGGTTTCGAAGATGCTCAATACCCACCTAAATAATGACTTTTTATCAGTTTCCATACTATGTCAGCCAGGCAACAAAATCTGTGGAAGTGATAAAATTGATGCGGCGGAAGCATCTAACTTAATAAAGCAACTTAACTCCTTTATTCCTGCCTTATCAGACAATGCGATATGCAAATGTTACAAGATAGACAAAAAGTCTAAATCATTTACTCCAATAATTGATCCTTACGAATTAGCAAAAGGAATAATCTCTTTCAAGTTCAGTTTTGATAAGGATGATAAATACCAGAAAAACTTACTACTTAGCAACACTCAACTCAATCACGCACTTCTTGACTATATCGAATCAGCCGTAATTGCAATTTACGCAGAAGAAATACTTTGTAGCACGGACATACAACCTAAATATCAGTATACATCATCACTTGAATCTATAATTGAAATCAGTAATACCACCATTAAATATGGCATCAAGACATTTCCAACCTTTGTAAAATCTCTTGCGAAGTTATTAAAAGGATTAAACAAGTTAAATCCTGACTATAGCCTACTAATCTGTAACAATTCAAATCACCTATTTGCAAACAGTATTGAAACACATTCAAGCCCTGTCCCTATAGAATCGGAGATCATATCCGAGATAATCGGACGTGCTATCCCTGTTTATAATTCAACGAAAATATCACATTTTGTTTTTATCGAACATCATACTAAAAATAAATATTTACTCACTATTGAGGATCAAAAAGCTTCTAAGGTTCTTAATCGAGCAGCCGCTAATTATGATCCAGTTTCTATACTTGCTAATCTCATTGAATTTTCTGATAGAAACAGGATACTTCCAACAAAGCACCTTAAATTACACAATGTAGTAACTAAATCTCGTGAAAGCCGTGAAGAATTAGCCCGCTCATTAAATAAGTTAATCTAAACTACTCAATTATTAAGCCTGTTTTAATCAGATCAATCTTATCTGCTTGTTCTCTTGCCCAATCTGCCCAAGCACTAATTTCCTTTTCTGACTGTTTTATTTCATCTTTTCTATTTAGTACATCATAGACAAACTCTCTGATTATCGTAAGCGTCTGCTGAACCACACATAACAAAATTTACTCAGCTATGCTAAAACCTAACATTCCAGGGCAGTAAATAATCAATATCCTCAGGTTTACCAGGAAGCTGTTCAAATAAGTATTTCAAATAATCAAACGGTTCAGCCCATTTACTTTTGCAGTTTCAATAAGGCTGTATAACACGGCGCTGGCCTCGGCCCCCTTTGCTGTATTGGAAAACATCCAGTTTTTACGCCCGATAACAAAAGGTTTTATCGCGCGTTCAGCTCGATTATTGTCAATACTCAGATAGCCGCTTTCAATAAACCGCGTCAGCTTGGGCCATTGTCTGGTACTGTAACTAATGGCCTTGCCTATGGCTGACTTCGGCAGCATATGCTGTGCTGGTTTATCCAGCCAGGTTTTAAATTGTTCAAGCAGCGGTTCGCTCTGAAAGAGTTATCACTGACTATGTAAATAAAAAAGTAAAAGCTATCATACTTCCCCAACAGAATTATGTCTGTCTTTATGGCGTTGAATCCAAATCTAAATATCTATCTTCTGCTGAACTAATCAATTTAAGTCCGTCGCAGTAACTTTACTCGCTCATTACTCACAAAGCGAAAAAAAATAAAAGCGATATTACAGCTAAACGACTAGCCCTTAGTTACCAGACTTGCTAATAATTCAGTAAACGGGATGATATTTTGTCTCACACTCGCCTCTTCGAGTGCAGTCATATATTTATCTCGAACATCTAAAGACACTACGGTCCACGGATAACCACCGCTTCCCAGCATTAAATTCATTAAAAAACGCCCCAAACGACCATTACCATCCATATAAGGATGGATATATACAAATATAAAGTGACCGAGCACGACACGTACTGCAGGCACTGTTTCTTCTTGCAACAATTCAATAAGCGCAGGCATGGCATCTCGCACCGCTTCTCTATTGGGTGGTACATGCATCGCGCCTCTGATATACACAGGCCCGTTTCGATAACCCGCAAGATCTGCAGGCTTGAGCAAACCGCTCACCACACTCGGTGCGAACATTTCACGATACCAATCTCGGTGGTCGTCACCAAAAATAGTTCCCGCATTATCTCCTAACAATACTTTTTTAATACTTTCCAGTACCGCCTGATGGGCCTGCCAATAGCCACGAGCCGCCAAGGCATTACGATGCTCTCGATCCGCTTCTATTTGATCAGGATTCCACTCTCCTGATCGCACACGCTCTATTAGTTCTGGACTGACCTGATAACCTTCGATAGATAAGGAGTGATAAGCATCCGTAACATAGATATCTTCGACCTGCTTTATATAGGCATCATTATCTTTCGGCAGACCTGGCGCTTCCGGGAAATGCGCAATGACATCCTCTCGCATATTCTGCCACATAATACGAAGGCGATTTACATAAGGGGATTCCACTCTAACTGGAAGCACGATAGGTGGACCTGCTTCAAAAGGATTTTGCTCCCTAATCGTATAACCCGCACTTTGCATGGCACTCACGATGTCATCGGCAATGCGATCCCGACCAATATTCCTAAAACCACCGGCGAGTCGTCCTGCAATCGTGCTATGACCGCCTTCGAGCAACGGCCCCAATACTTCAGATGCGTCCCGTATGATCGCTAAAGCAGCGCGCGCATCTGTTGAATCTTGCACAAAATAACGGGGGCCACAGCCAATCAGGGCAATTGGCAAGGAGTAGATTCGCACCCCCTCTTTGACTACTGTATCTTTCTCGTCCGGCAAGGTAGCTCGTATTTCTAAAAGTGACGTTTCATGGGGCAGTGCCGTGACATTATTTCGTGCCTTCACAGCGCGGACCAGTAATTGCTGAGGCACCGTCCAGTTCTCAGCATGCAGCGCCAGGGACTCCTCAGGAGACAAGCACCAGACATTACCTTTGAGATGATTAAGGTATGCCACCACAAATGGCCAGAAAGCCGCATACCAGGCGGTACTCTCACCTGCTGCTTCATCCGGACGTGATGGAACATACCAGCCCTTGATCACCTCCTGAAGGAATCCGTTCTGAATCAGGCGCTCTCGATGAGTCCGTGACACATCTGCAGAGCGAATCGCAACCTTACCGTCCGCCTGGAGGGCATGCAGTACTTCTAAGGATGAGGCTAATTTTTCAGATGGAGTTGCCATAGCATTTGACCCATAATTCGCTTATTCAGACTTCCTATAATTCGCTTATTATGTTGTACACTATTTCGCTTATTGTGTCGATCTGTTATTCGCTTATTCGGCATAAGGTCAACCCAGGATATAAAATGACTTCGTAAAAATAGCTCTCAGAAGGGTATTTTTTATCGTTTTTAGATGTTTTTGTCCTTCTGAGGGCGCTTTTTAACATATGAATTAACTGCTAAATCTTCTTTAGACTTCAATAATTAAACCATCGATAAAGTCAGGATTTAGTTCTCCTGGATACCCCCGCGGATTACAGACCACTCGAGTACTATCTATATAGTAATCCGAGCTGCTATGGAGGTGCCCATGAACCCAAAGTGACGGTGAACATTCTTCAATCATCGAGTCCAGTCTTGAAACATAGGCTGCATCTGAAGTATCTACAATTTCCCCATAAGGTAGCGACAATATACTTGGCCCATGGTGGGTGATGACAATATTTGTCATGCTCTTCTTTTCTAGTAGTTGTTGCTTCAGCCAAGCTAGAGACTGGTGGTGAATAGATGCGACATCAATTGAACGTAATTTAGAAAATTTAGGTGAAACTCTTATTTTCTTGAAGTCTGTCATAATTTGCTGACACTGATATCCAGTAACACGAGGGTCACCGAATAATTCAAAGTCCGTCCATAACGTGCAACCCAAAAAGTTGATACCATCAATCGTGATAGTATCTCTTTCCAAGATAAAGCAATTAGTTCCCTTCGATTGTTCTTTTAGAGAATTAACAAGCCTAGGGTATGATTTTCCATAAAACTCATGATTGCCCATCACGTATATAACAGGTTTATGTTTAACTTGATCAAGTGCCCATTTGAGTCCCTTTTCCTTTACATGTATATCGCCGGCAAGAACAATAACATCTGCATTGGTATGACTTATCTCGTAGAGCTCAAATTCGTTATGTATATCGCTTAATAGCTGTATGTTCATACGTTGTTATCCAAATACCAAAAAAATCCATAGTCACGCAGTTTCAGATCTGAAACTCAGTCTTTCTTATGATTCTCACACCGCGTCTTGATCCAGCCCCCATCCGAAAAACGTTCAGCCTTAAGACCGCAAATTTCACAAATCTTTTCAGACCTTATTTCTGCCTCATGGATAATATCTAACATCGCTTGAGTCGTCCCACCCACATAAAACCTAAGCCCTCCAATTTTCTCCTTAACTTGGACAGCTTCAGGTAAAGGCACATCATCCAGAGTTGCCTGCCGCTCCAAGTCTTCACAAAGCTCAAGAATTAAGTCAAACCAGCCATCACCACATTTTAAACCGAAAGCCATTAATGATTCTGTCAATGGTTTACTTCTACCCTTGAAGATATCAGGAAATCTCAGATATAACTTACTGGTTAATTCTTTTTTCATACTGCCCTCCCTGCCTAAACCTGAGCCATAAGATATGTCACTACGGTTTCCCAATCCGGATATTGTTCACTACCATAGTGGATCAACTCTCCCTCGAAGCTTTCTTGACCTTTACCATCAACATTGTCATCAATTAAATAACTTCCTTTAAGAAGCCCTTTGTTGCTGCATATGATTAGCTTCTCGGTAAATTCGTAATCGAAGTGTTTTTCGACCCAGAAACGCTTCTCGCTGTAGCTGTGGATATTTCGTGTTGAAGGTGCAGTGAGTATATAGACATCTAATTCAGATCTACTTCGTAATTCATTCACTGAATCAACTGCACGTTCAATAGGTTTTAAGTCCTCAAAAAATCCAGTTAACGACTGAGGAAACTTAAGTTTTGGATTTTCACTCTTGTAGAATGAATAAGCGGATTGGTAATTACACAATACGTCATCCATATCAACATATAGTATCTTCTTCGTGCTCATATTTTTTCTCTCACCTTATATAAGTTTCAGATATGAAACTCATTTATATAAAAGGGTGGAGAGAAACGGAATCTCTCAGCGTCCCATAACCTTGAACACGTCAGTGTTCATATGCGCCATTGCAGCACAATATTCATCATTCACCTGGTGGTGAACTTTCCAAGGTTATGGGCCTGAGCCCGATTTATTCTGATTATCATATCGCTTACAAAATTAAATATAATTTAAAGGTTTTATAAAAAATACTAGTGATGTGGTCATGATAGGCTATTAATCTTATTATCCTATTTTAAGCACTACAGTGTGGAAGATTAGAGTAATAGGTATATAACAATTCAAACAATATTATTAAACTAATTCGCATCTACCCATATCCCTATGAATATATTCCATATTCTATCTTTTTCAAAATTATTTTTATTTGATCAACACCTTCATGCGTATTTAACCTAGTAATTGGAATATCTCCATTCAATGATCGGTTAGGCTTATTCAACCACCGTAGCACTTTAGCTGTGCTACCGAAAACAGAAGTTGCAAATTGTTGAACATTATCAGGTATCGCTAGTTTTTGTGTGCGATTACTCATATTCTCACGTATTTTTATAAATATAATTTATTTAACAGTTACTAAGTATGTTATTTTTAATGTTTCCTATCAATCATTAAAAATCAATTCAGACTTAACAGTTTTACGCTGTCCAGAACCACAAAGGATATAATGTGAATTTATGGTTTCAAACAGACTGTATTTTTTATGAAACTTTTGCAACAAAGATGTCCGCACACGACCACCAGACATCGTCATAAATAATCTGGAATCGTATACAAGATTTTCACAAAAAATAAGTGAGGGTAGTAATCCATTATTTTCAACGGTTTCGAGATGTAGTTCAGTAAAAACAACATCCCACCATTGCCAATCCTTAACAACACGAATACGTTTATGAGGCGATATTGAATAAGCATATTCAATTGAATTTTTAACATAATTTTCGGCACACCCAATATCAATGGGAACACCTATTTGCTCAACAATATCATGATATTTATCTTTACCATCATCCATGGTTTTATAATCTAATTTCGAATTCATTTATTGCCCCTCACACATAAGTAACCATCAGTTATAAACTGAAAGATCGTATTTTAAAAAGGTGAGGGAAATAAGAATTCCATCAGCACCCATAACCTCGAGCAACAACTTGCTCATTTGTTACGCCATTGCAACGTAACGACACTGATCACTTAAAGTGATCTCCAAGGTTATGGACCTGAGTCCGATTTATTTAGATTATCAGATTACGATAAATTTATATATGTTATTTTAGTTTTGCTCAAAAATATTAGTGATGTGGTCAATATAGGTTATTAAAATGTATATTTTAATAACCTATAAATACTCAGAGTCGATATCAATGCGTACTCTTCCTAAGTAAAAATATCGAGATATAATTCATTTATCACTTAATTATCACGCAGATAATTCCCACATAACAATATGACTAATATCAAAGGCATATCTATATTACCTGAAAGGTTTTCAACCTCTCCGGTAATAATAAATTTTTATATTGTAGAGAAATACTAAAGACCTCTTTTGGAAAGCTGTCATTCGATATATCAATATTAAAAAACTATAATATAGTGACGCAAAAGCACAGAAAAAATATTTGTAGGCGCGTTTTACTCAGGAGGTTTCCCCTTTTTCCTTCGCCCTTCGGGCCATGTGTAGATTGTTGCATCCCTACTATTTTCTGGCAATATTTTCCGCACAGTCGGCTCACGCGAACTTAGCGACATAATGATGCCAGGTAAATGCTCGTCATAGAAATAATCCACCATCATGCCATATAACTTAAGGCAGGATGACATCGGAGTCCGCGCTTTGCGGCGCTCCATGTCTATACGAAACTGAAGCCCCTTAAGTTTTTGCTGATTTTCAGGCTTGGCTTCCTCTATAATTTGTTTTACCAATTCTGCTCGATAATCTTCAAATGCATCGAGGTCCTCTAATGCCAATTGCATACATTTATCAAAAGAAAATTTCAACCTGCACCCTCTATCTTACCCAAGCTGAGCAACAACACTTCATACCGGTTAGCAACCGTGAGACGAACACGTTCATTCACCTATCACATTAGAGCTAACACAATCTGATTTCCATACATCTTTCAACAGACCTTTATTTCTTAAACATTGAACTGCACCACCAATCCCTGCAGCTCAGTACCCAGTCGAGCCAGATCTTCACTAGCAGAGGATGTTTGTTGCGCCCCACTGGAGGTTTCATTAGCTATTTCGGAGATACTCGTTATGTTGCGATTGATCTCCTCAGTTGTGACATTCTGTTGTTCTGCAGCACTGGCGATCTGAGTGCTCATGTCATTGATTTGCTCTACTGCTGTGGATATAACTGATAATGATGTTCCCGCTTTAAGAGCCTGCTCAACCACTGACTGCGCTTCATCGCGACTCCTGTTCATTACCTCGACCGCCTTTTGAGAACCTGACTGGAGTTTTTCGATCACCTGATTAATTTCTTCCGTAGACTGCTGGGTACGCCCGGCCAGGGTTCTTACCTCGTCGGCAACCACCGCGAAACCACGCCCCTGCTCACCGGCACGGGCTGCCTCGATGGCGGCATTTAATGCCAGCAAGTTGGTTTGCTCAGCCACCCCCTTGATTACATCCAGTACCGTATTAATATTTTCGCTGTCCTGTTCCAGTTGATGGATAACATCCGACGCACTTTCGAGCCGCCCAGCAAGTTGCTGAACTGCCTGCACCGCATCTTCCACTACTTTGCGCCCATTGGCCGTTTCCGTATTAGCTGCCTGGGCAGCTTGGGCCGTGCCGGTAATATTTCTGCTCACCTCCTGCACAGTGGCACTCATTTCGTTCATTGCCGCGGCCACTTGTTCAGTCTGAGATTGCTGCTCATAAATGCTCTGGCTGGTTTGTTGGGTGACGGCAGAAAGCTCCTCAGACGAGCTTGCCACCTGGTGAGAGGAAGAAGTGATTTTGGTTACGACCTGGCCAAACTGATTCGCCATATCATTGAAACTATCAGCGATTTGCTTCATTTCATCTCTGGCTTTCAGGTTAATTCGCGTGCTCAGGTCACCGCCTGCCAATTTCTGTGCTGACTCATTTATAGTTCGAATGCTCTCCGCTACAGAGAAATAAAACCCGGCAAACAAATAGGCCACCAGGATAAGCACAACTACAACCACACCAATAGATGTGTTCATCATGGCATGGCCAGATGCGATACGATCACCAAATATTTTATCCAGCTCCGGCACCAGATTGTCATAAAGCTTATAGGAACCACTAATCGCTTCGGTAGCAGTATTGAATACTACATCGCTGCTGATAACGATAGTTTCTGCATTCAACAGTTTGTCGTTTAAAAGAACCTGCATCTCGTGGATGGCACTGTTGCTTGAATTAGTCGCGTCTTTTAGGGCCTTACTTGCGTCGGTATTTTCTTCATACGCTGCCTGCAGACCAGAACGTACACCTTGCGAGTAAAGATTAATATTGTTGGAAAGTACTGACAGTTTGGTGTAAATTTTTTGATTGGCAAAGCCGCCCTTAGCAGCCACGCCTGAACCCACGGCTCGCGCCTGGCCCATGTTTTCCAGCATGTTGGGCAAACCTGAAACAATGGCATCACCCATGTAATAGCTGTCGAGTTCTGGATCCAGAGTGATTTGAGACGCATCGGCGACAGTACTCATCAGGGACAGCATATCGACAATCATAGCGCTGTGTAGCTTTATGGATTCAGCTGAAGACATATTCAGAGTATTGGTCTTGATACTGCTCCATTGCTGCATCAGTTTATCCATGGTATCGCCAGTACTGAGCAGCCCTCCCAGCTTATTGTCAACCTCTTTAAGTTCAGCCAATTTTGCATCGACAACACCACGCTTCTGCATAATGCGATCATGAAATTCCGTAGCACCATTGAGGTAGGCCGCTGTCATGCCACGATGCTGCTGGATGTGCTCAAGAGGCTGCCGCACTGTCTTAATATAGGCTAGTCCGGTACGTTCATTTTCAAGGAAGGACAGGTCTTCACTGATGGAAGTGATTAGATTCAGGCTTAACACCACTAAGGGGATCAGTACTATCAGGAAAATAACCCCAAACTTCAGCGGATAACGCATACTGTCCATCAGGATCTTGGCGGGGATAACTATTGTGTTCATATATGAATGTCCTTTCCGTGTTTTAACTGCATTTAATTGACGCTGTTCCATTAATTAGTGGGAGATTGTAAAAAACCGCGTCCACCAATTTTATATATAGACTAAAAACATTACATTTAACAAGGAATAATGCGGTTAATTCGATAAAATCTCTATTCAGGAGTACTGACACTCAATTTAGTTAGAATTGTCATATTTTTGGTGGGATGAATAGGCTTGATAGCAGGAATTAATTCCATTAATTAGTTGTTGAACTAAACCGCTTTGCGGTAGCTTGTTACCGCCCCATCATGATTCAAACCAACTAAAAAACAGCCACACTTAGTGTTCCATTTGTACAAATATCCCGCTCTTCAACGTCGCCCTCCAACGCATGAAAGTACTTTCCCTCTTCCATGGCCTCATCCGTCACCATGACTATGCTTAGGTTTTCTTCAGGATGTTTTAATAAGTAGTTTTTTATTTTGGTAACCCCTTTATTGTGTCCATTGATCACCTACTTTTTATCCAAAAAAGGTAGATACCGAAATACCTATCTATCCATTGCTAGTATCGATAACTGGAGATCATATGACTTAACCTTTGTCCCTCTGTAAGTCTCTTCACAACGAGTTCCAATTTATTCATCAATAAAAACTTAGTCAAGAACCCAGAATAATTATTTAAATTACTATAATAAAATCTATATTTTAATATAGCTATTCCACCTATCACTCCAAATCAGCCCACCAATATCTTCAATTAATAACTATGTCACTCTATAGTGAGAATTTAGTGTTTTTAATAACTCCTAATTTTTAATCAAAAAAACTTTCATGCATACATGAAAAATAATAACCTGTAATTATCAGTCACAATGAACTTTATCGATTAAAATAACACCTATTAATATGTTTTTTCTATTCATCTTTTATAAACATAACACCTGTTTAAGCATGTTATCACCGATAAAAACAGGTTTTAGTCAATGAGCGCGAAAGATATATTATCAACTTTTTCTCTTTCATCTACTGATTTCATTTTAAAGCTGGTTGCACCTTTCCGAATATAAGCTTGTCTTGTATTTACATAATAATTTAGCTTTTCAGACCGTTTCACTACAATGACAACAACAAATATTGTTCCGATCTTGATCTTGGAAATATCAAAACATTGATTATCCATTAATATCTCTCGTAAACGCACTTTTATGTCCTGGATGTAAGCTGCAATGGCGCCATCTAGTTCCATCTTGTAATGTTCTTTTGCCTTATCATCAACCCCCTCAACACACCCGTCATCAGTAACACCAATAAATAGGTTTCCTCCTTGGGAATTTGACAGTGCGCATACTGTTTTTTCTATTTCATCTGCTTTACTATTCTTGTTCTTAGTAACTTCTATATAAGCCTTGAATTCACAAGTGTGACTTTCCCCTCTATTTATGATGGCTAACAATATTTCACGACGCTTTTCAGGATCATCTGAATTATCAATTCTATATTGCCAGATTGATTGAGAACGAAAATCTATTATTTCGTTATCTCTCGTAATTAACCAAAGTTCTGACTCTAACAAATCTTTTTTATCAAATGCTATTGACTCGTTTTCTTTTAGTATAAGACTGTTATGTAATGCAGTTTTTCCTACCAAGCAAACATCAACACCTTTACTAATAATTGAAATTTGTCTATTTTCAATGCAGATTCTTCCTCGAAGATCTGGAATTTCGATAGATAACTCACCTTTTCTTGCATCGCTATCCCCATGAAATACTTTCATTCCCATAAAATCTTTTAAATAGTCAATAGAAGATGGATAAAATGGCATTTCATATCCAAGTAGAATCGAGTCATTAAAATAGGACCCAACACAAATTTCTGAAGAATATTTTCGTGAAGGGTATTTTGATGCGGCTGCATGACTCGGAATAATTTCTTCATTCCAACGAAAACTTTCCTTGTCCGATTTTATCAAAAGAGAATTGTTTTCAGATAGATGGAATCCTTCTGTTTTTATAGAGGAAAGGAAAGATTTTAGATTAAAATCATTCACATGCCTGCAAACGAAAGCGTACTCGGAATAGATGGCTTCAATTTCTTCGAAGTTTTTGGTCTCATGAAAAACTTCACATTTACCAATCAGAAATTTCCATTCAGAAGAGCTGCCCTTAATAAATGCAGCTCGAATTACTGCGCTGTTAAAGCACGCATCCGGCATGAGTCGAGTGATGGAATTTATTAATTCATCTTGACTGAGTTGATTGTATAGTTTTGTTTTCATATATCTACTTTATAGACTCTTCTATCAGCCGGTGAGGCCACTGCACTTTCCGCCGTTATTCGTGACTCATGCATACATGCACTAGATTTTTATATATCCTAACATCCGTTTTTTATTCGCGCAGATAGACGCTGATGGGTGATGGGCTGATTTCGCTCTCTGCCTGCAGCCCCAGATACACCTCGGTCGCTGTCGGGCTGGGGCCAAAACCGGGAGAGCGTGCGAAGATGCGCAGCTCCATTGACTGTGTGCCACTTTGCAAACGTAACCGATGCTGGCGGCTGGCCAGGCTTTTCGAATAAGGCATCTGGTACACCAGCTCGTCGCCAATGAGTAGCTCAATCGATACCTGCACATTACCCGCACCACCCACTTCGCGTGGCGGCGTGGGTTTAATCACCAACAGATAATCACCCGTCTGTGGCAACTGCAATTCACCGTTAATAATCAGCGCTGCTAGTGGGTAAAGTGACGGATCTTTATGTTTATCAAACATACCGCTACTACTGTAACCGTAGCTTTGTGGCTTAAGCTTGATTGGCATGCTCAATCCCATACGCCCTTCACGCAGTGGCGGTTCACCAGGATTAAATTCTGACTGCTGCGACAACCAGTAGCGAGTCATAACTCGAGCTGAACGATTCACATTGATTATACCTGTGCTCTCCTGTAGCACTTCAGTACGACTTGCCTGATCCTTTGCCGATACAATACCGGCATGAGATTCGAGTCGTTCGATGCGTTGTTCCAGGCGCTGTATTTTCAGCGGCAGACTATCCACATCCGCCGCTATACTAACGACAGGCAGGGCCAGTATGAAAATTCCTGATAGTATTCTGCGCAGCATTACTGTTCCTCAATGTTATAACGTTTCATTTTTCGCCATAGAGTTGATTTGTCTATACCCAGAATTTCCGCTGACAGGGTTCGATCACCTTGCTGTTCGCGCAAAGTTTTGCGAATAAAATAGGCCTCGATTTCTTCCAGGCTCTGCGGTGCCACAAAATCCAGTGAGCGCAACTGACTACCATCTTCATCTGCCAGTTCAGCGGGCAAGTCTTCTTCATTAATACGATTGCCCGTCGCCATAATGCTCATGCTGAGTACGATATTTTCTAGTTCACGCACATTACCGGGCCAGTCGTGCCGCATCAATGCAGCCAGCACCTTGGTCGACATGCCGTTGAGATTTTTACCCAGACGAGTGACGTGACGATTAAGAAAAAAATTGGCCAGCAATGGAATATCCTGACGACGTTCACGCAGCGACGGCAGTCCGATATCCACAACCTTGAGTCGATAATATAAATCCTGACGGAACTCCCCAGATTTGATCATCTCAGGCAGGTTACGGTTGCTCGCGGTAATCACCCGCATATTAACGCTTTGTGCTTCGGTATCACCAATACGATAATAACTCCCGTCCTGTAATACACGCAGCAGTTTAGCCTGTAAAGACAGAGATGCATTATTAACCTCATCAAGAAACAGGGTGCCGCCATTGGCCTGTTCCAGCAAACCAGCTTTATTTCGATCGGCACCAGTAAACGCACCTTTTACATAACCGAACAACTCACTCTCAATAATATTTTCCGGTATTGCTGCGCAATTCACTGCAACAAAAGATTGTTCGCTGCGTTCACTCAGTGAAAATATTTTTTGTGCCACCAGCTCTTTACCGCAGCCACTTTCGCCTGAAATTAACACATTGCAGTCGTAGGCCGCCGCCGCTTCAATTATTTTTTCCACCTTGCTCATGGCCAGCGACTGGCCGTATAACAATCGGTATTTTTCCTGCAGTTCATCATTGTTCTGTGAACGCAATTTTTCGTTTTCCATACTCAGCTGGTAATAGGACAGCGCGCGCTCAACCGTATGGTATAACTCATCGTTATCAAACGGCTTGCGAATATAATCAAAGGCTCCAGCTTTTAGCGCCTGCACCGCTGATTCTACTGTGCCGTGTCCGGTCACCATCACAACCTGGGTGCGCGGATGGGCTCGACGCGCAAAATTGAGAATATCGTGACCGTCTACAAACGGCATTTTCAAATCAGTTACCACCACTGCCACATTGGTACTGGCCTCAATCAGGTCCAGCGCATGCTGTGGACTGTCTGCGGCTACCACCCGTGCATCCAGCTTATCAATAACCGCAGCAACCAGTTCACGCATACGATCATCATCTTCTGCAATAATAATCACTGGCTGGTCGGCTTCTACTATTTCTGTGCTGCTTTTCAATTTTTAACTCCGCGTAACTTCACAACAAAACGCGCACCATTTTTGTAGATGTGATCCAGCTCCAATGACGCTCCGCGACGACTCAGCATGGCCTGACTTATTGATAGCCCTAACCCCGTACCTTCGCCGGTTTCTTTTGATGTATAAAATGGTTCAAATATTCGACGTCGATCTTCAGGTGGAATTCCGGGGCCGTTATCTTCAACAATTAATTCAATACCCCGTGCACCTATAACCCGTGTGACAACGCGAATCAGACCATCTTGCCGATCCTCGAGCGCATGGGATGCGTTAAGCAGTAAATTGGATAAAGCAATATCCAGTTCACCGCAGGGTATTTCGACCGAGGGCAGGTCATCTGCCAGTTCCAGCTCAATGCGAGTGGCCTGCCTTTTTAGCATGCAGGTTAAGAACGATTCGACCAGTTCCCTGATCAGGGTGTTAATGTCACAGGCCTCATCGGTACAATTATCCCTGCGTGCATAACTGAGCAAATCATTAATAATACGTGAACAGCGTTTTGCTTCATCGGCAATAATATACGAGTACTTCGATTTTTTTTCATCGTCCAAATCATTGCTGGCAAACAACTGCGAATAGCCGAGTATATTTCCCAGTGGCGTATTCAGTTCATGGGCAATACCCGCCGCCAGCTGCCCCATGGCCACTAGCTTTTCCCGGTTATACACCGAATCTAGCAGACGTTGATAATCAGTAATATCCTGCAAGGTAATCACCGCATCAACTTCCACTGCATCCTTTGAGTAAAAGGCTATATTGATGGAAATATAGCGTTCAAGCTCGGCAATCTCGGTATGAATCACATAGTTTTCCACCGGGTGTTTATATAAAAATGCATCACGCAATACATCCTTGTCGTTTTGTTCCAGATCAAACACATCAAACAGCATTTTTCCAAGTAGTGCGTCCACTCCACATTTAAACAGTTCTACCGCCTGTGGATTAGTATTAACCACAATCAGGTCATCATCCACGGCGAGCAGGGCACCCGGCATACTGCCAAGCAGTACATCCATTTTATTGCGCTCGGTCACTACGCGCTGCTGGCATTTTTCCACCATGCTGAACATGGTTCTTAAATTCTGCATCATGGTGTTGTAATCGTGTACCAGCTGGCGCGACAGAGACCCACCACAACTTGCTTCAACCAGATTGGTTAATGTACCTTCATGGGCATCCAGCACGGCTTCGTGTAAACGCGTCATGGTTTTACGATGCATAAGAAGAAAGGTAATTGACAACAATAACAGCAACTCCAGCACAATCAGTGCCACATGGACAAAAGACCAGGAAAAGTTATCTTGCTGTATAAAAAAGATGATTGTGACAAAGGGAGCGGCCACAGCCATTAATAGGAGTGTCTTAAGTAATAAATCGAATAAACGAGGCATTATGTATTGATAACCGGTCAGCAAACACAGAAGGCCAAACTATACTACAAACCACCCTCCCCTGAGTGCCAGTAGTTAAGCGATATACGCCTGCACTGGCAGACATATATCAGCCGCAGTGTTTGTTAGAAGATCATCTGCAAACCAAGTGTTACCTGGTCAAAGTCCTGCAAGGATGCATTGGTGGCACTTTGTTCTGCAAACTCAGTTGAGGTTATATCTAGTGTCACTTTTAGCTGTTGACCATTGATGTAGTAGTTTGCACCTAAACTATTGGTGTCCTGATCCGACAGGCCTGTGCCTGCACCGTATTCAATTTCAGTCATCTTGGCATATAATTGCAATCTGCCCATACCAACTGGTTCTGGGAACATATAACCCAGTTTTGCATAACCACCTTCACGCTCTACCCATGGTGACAGGGTTGGATCCGGATCAGTGGGGTAGCCATCCACGCTGTAGTCAAACACCGCAGCTGAAGCAGTCACCGTACCGAAGGAGTATGGGTATTCAAAAAACACGTCTACTGTGGTTGCTTCATAGTCTTTAGCATCTGTACGGTTGCCGTAATCGCCATAGGCAATGTTTGCCTGTGAGTCGAATGCAGCACCGATGGTGAACACTTTCTGTGTCCCTAGATAGGTCGCCCGGTAACCATAAGAATATTCAGGATCCAGCAGACTTACATGGACACGGCCAGTGATACGGGGTGAAGACTCAACAACATCATTACCTTCACGGCCATCGGTAATCGCCAAGCGATATTGAAATTTTGCATCGGCAAGATTACCCCACATGGCCACACCGGTATCACGAGTACCTCCATAAGGTGTATATGGGAGTGATTCACCGCGATCCAGGGTTAAAGACTCAAGACAGGCTTCCAGATTTTCACGGCTGAAGGTATTTTTAAACCGACCCAGAATAAAGCGGTAACTGTCACTCGGGTCGATGGTCAGATAGGCATCACGGTAATAAATCGGACGATTGTCCTGTCCAGCCTTGCTGTCATTACCTGCCTCAAGCTGCGCATAGAAACCAATGTAGTCATTATACTGACCAAGGAAGGTTATCCGATTACGACGTAGAAATGTGTCATTAACATCTCCATCATCCGTTGCTGATGTGTAGCCACGGCTCTGATTCCACATCTGTACGCCATAGGTGATTTCCATATAGCCTTCATCACCCACCTGAAAATTTGGGCCAGCGACAGCTGTCTGCTGAACACCAACGCCACTCAGGGCTAGGGCAAGGGCCGCGAATAACGGGCGTTTATTAATGTAGCGATTATCTTTCATTTATGATCTCCCTTATTGGCTTTATTTGTATTTATCAAGCAGCGCCTGAGCATCGCCATCGGTATGGCAGGTCACACAGGTTTCTTCTGACTTCACTCGAGGGTCTCCAATAAGATCCTTGTGCGCCATGTTCTTTAGCATCAAACGCTCATTACCCTTATGGCAACCAACGCAGGAATGGTTAACTGACGTATGCTGCTGGTGCCAGCTTGCATCGGACGGTTTATCAGCGCGCTTGCCGCTGTGGCATTTGAAACAGGAAGAGGCCCCCAGACCACAGGCGTTGGCAACCGGAATTGGCGAGTGGGTCACCATTTTTTCGTGTACATTTTCCAGCACTTCACTGCTCCAGCTACCATCATCGGCCAGCGGTGTACCATTCTCGGTGACGTAGCCCGCATAACTTGCCCATACCACCGCCACAATCGGCACCAGCAGTAATGGCAGACCAACTTTAAGCACGGATTTTTTCCATTTGCCCAGCCTGTTACCTATCTGTTTCATTTTTCCTCCAAATCTCTCTTTTGAGAAGCGTCTAATTGCTGTGAATGTTGAGCGAAACTGCTTTTCTCTGATGCCTGTTGTATATTGCGACCTAGCCTGATGTCCTTCTCACTCAATCCTCTGGCACACATGCAAACAGGCCCATTTTTAAACTTTAATTTAGGTGAGCTGTCTTTATCATTGTCAGCCGCCTGCAATGATGCGCTTGCTAGCAACAACCCCACAATGATTAAAACACGCATAGCCCATCCTCAAGTAATACCTCTCCTATACAAAGCACTTCTTGTGCCAACCTGATATATATAACAATTTCAATAAGTTAGAAGAATATAGCAATTACACGCCATTGCATCACCTGATGCAGATCGTATATCACGTCAATTTGCAACGCGCCCAATTAAAAGCTCGGTAGCAATAAACTCATATTCAACTGCTTTGGCCTCGCGAATCGACTGCAGCAGCAATGACAGGGTCTCTGACTGCAGTTTATCGCGGTTATGCAGCAGGTAATCCTCAAAGGTGCGTACATAATGTTGACGCGGAGCCACACGAATACGCAATCTAAGCTGGGTGTAGGTTGCAATATTTTGCAATTTTCCATTGAGACGCACCGACTCCCCCGCGGCCAGACGCTGGTCGAAAATTTCCTCTGTCAGCGTCAGATTCACACGCCACGCAATAGTATGCCGCGCCAGTTCACGCACCCTGCCCTCTGCATCCAGCACTTCAAGATGCAAGCCAATTTCCGGCACCATATAGCTTGGAAATTGATGGCCAGCACCACTGTTAGTTACCACCGCCTGTAGCTGATAAACCCCGTCTACATCCGGCAGTGCTGCCAGTTCGACGCTTAATGCGGAACGGGTCATTTCTTTATCGTGGATACCGCGCCAGACATGCTGGCGTTGTGGCATATGACAGGATTGGCAGTGCCGACCCTGTTGTGCAAAATCCGTGGCCAGCCACTCTTCATAGGTGTTCTCCCTGAGCTTGCCATTGATACGCGGCCCGTCTGCTTTAAATTGATGACAGTTGGCACAGAAACGGCTATCGGAATACGCCTCGTGCTCTTCAAAACCACCATGCACATTGCGATCTGCATCCGGCTTGTTTGCCAGCGGGCCATGCCGTACATGGGCGCGCACGTGACAGGCGGCGCATACCAGACCCTGCTGATGCAGATTCTCTGGAATATAATCCGGTGGTGCACTGCTGCTATTCGACCAGCCTCGCTGTTGGGAAAACAGTGCCAGCTGCTCAGCCATGGGTGCATGGCAACGCAAACAGGACTGTGCGGTTTTCATATCGATTAACTGCAGTTGCCAGCGGATACCGGCCCCCATGGTGTGACTGTGCAAACTACTGCGCCATTGCGCAAACTGATCTGCATGGCATTGGCCACAAGACGATGGATCCAGCGAAGCTTCGAGGGCAGAAAAAGATGCTGAGGGCTTACCCTGCGCAGGTATGGGGTAAGTCCAGTGATTCTGTAAAAAATCATCCACCGACTCTGTTTTTGTAAATAGCTGATCCAGCTTGAGCACCTTGCCGATGACCAATGCTAAAACTAATGCAATTGCAACCAATAACACCCGGCTCGACAGACTGCTTATTTTTAATTTCACTACTAAAGCCCTAAACTGAAAATCACAATCAGAAAAAATTCAAAAAAACACCACAAAAATAAAACGGTCTATAAATAAAAATCATTACTGAAACCAATTATTGCAAAATAAAAAAGGCAGCCCGTAAACGAGCTGCCTTACAGGAGCCAAACCTGATTACCGCTGATCATTAATAAATAATCAGCGTCTTAATCGCAGGTTTAACCACCACAGGGATTTGCCGGGATTGAAACACCGCCTGTACTACCCGCAGCAGGACTGCTTGTTGAAGTGGAGCCAGCCTTATAGGCGCGATCGGCTTCCACAACCTTATCCGTGCTGGTTGCATAGGCATCGGTAATGATCGGCACGTCAACATACGCAGAGCTGTTGTATGTTAGGTTATCTGTCAGCGCGGCTGTTTGCCATGGCGAGGTTACTGGCAAATTTAATCCACCTTCATGATTAGCATAGCTCGCCATTTGCAGCCACTCGATCATCGCACCGTCATAGTAGCGGGTTGGATAACCCAGAATCACACCACTGGTTGTACCGGTAATCATTGCACGATAGGTCGTACGACAGTACGTGTAAACCGTTTTACCTGCGGTATAACCCAAATCAGACACCATGGTTGCCAGCGTTGCCTTGTCCAGGTAACGGTAAGAGGCATCAGCAGCAGTAACACCATCTGCATTATTGAGATCTTCTGTTGCATCATCTGTCACCAGCAAACTGATATAGTTAAGGTTTTTCGCACCCTTGACCGTACCGTTCATGGCCGTTTTACATCCCACAGTTTCTGCAGTGTCTGTATCGTTATCAATATCATCAACGTCAACGCAGGTTGAATTAGTGGCACCAGTAGAATTAATATCTCCACCCCACTCACCGGGTGAACGTGCGTCCCAGACAAAGGTATCGGCTACTTCACCACGCGCCACAGCCATCATCTCGCCCAATGTCGCCTGCAGCACGGTATTATCAACATACAGGTCTTTAACCGATACTGTGCCGCCAGTTGGCGCCGGTCCACTGTTGCTTTCACCCAGATAGGTTCCACGATCACCCGCTGGAATCACGCTGGCATGAGTTGCGCCACCGTTTAACATTGCCAGATGCGCAGATTCGGCGCCCCAGTAATGAAATAGATAACGGGCGCGCCCCATTAACATGTTCTGAAAGCCGCCTCCCTGCGCCATTGCAAACACAATCATGTCGCTGGTCGGGTCAATATCGTAGGCTGCAAGCAGTGCGTCCATTTTTTCGCCACTCAGCACAACTGAAACCGTTTCAGTTACGCCGTTATCACGGGTTTCAACCCAGGTTGAGCTAGGCAGCGAATAGCTGCGCACGCCATCGGCTGGCTTGAAATATTTACACACACCCGTACCATCAGTATTTTCATCAACACAGGATGCATCCACAGTATCAGTCAGCGCACCATCCGATACCTGCAAAATAATCAACTCACCGCTAATAGCCGCAGGTTTGTTGGTTGCCCAGTCATCGATCCAGCTGGTCAGGGTTGTGCCGGTGATCAGGCCGTTCTCATTGTCATTGTAATCACTTGCCGAAGTGGTTGCCAGTGAAGCCGCCGAGGCTGACTTATAGGTGGTCGATGAAGACAGTGTATCTTCTGAACCCGTACAACCAGATATCAAGAGCGCTGTTCCACCAATAAGACCCAACAAAGCCTCTCTGGTGTATTTTACTTTATTAATTTTACTCATAATTCTCCTCCTAGGATCATCCAGCTTAGAGTTCGGCACAGCTACTACCAGTCACCCATCAGCCCATTTTCGTTATCATTTGCATTGTTAGCGTTAATAATTCAGCTATGAGATAACTCCCCCCACGCTGCCCTCTGCTTCAAACAGCTTTTATTACAATGGGCACCTGCTCATTGTTTAAAGCATCCAGCATTGCAGCCGGAGCTGCATCAATGGATGTTTTATCAAAACTCTGGCCAATTTCTGCCAGGCCTTTTTCGAGAAGCTTCTCCAGCTCCGGGTCACCATCTCCGGTGATAAAAAAATGAACCTTGTTTTTATTACTCATACGACAAACACCACATCAGAATTAACCACCATTTCTGCAAACTCGGCCACATTGCTGTCATCAACATCGATCACCGGCACATCGGCAAAGTCCAGTGACTCCAGTTGCAGGCTGGCATCATCTGCATCCCGATCCATTTCTCCCACAACCGCCACTTTGACAACATCATCCAGCAGGGTTAAGCCGGCCGCCATGCGCAACGCTTCTACCTTTTTATTGCGGGCAATCATTAATACATTTTTACTACTCATTGTGCCCTCCGTTAAAAGACCAGTACGCGTTCAGAGTTATGCACCAGCTCGGCGTTCTGATACTGGCCGCCAATCACCACAAACTCTTCAAGTTCGGTAAGATCAACGTCCTTACAGAAGCGTTCTGCCGAGTGTTCGCACATAAAGGGAAAGTACGCGTCTTTATTTTTTGCCATGTCCAGAAACTGACGATCTTTAATCATGAGTACACCGTCGTCTGTTAAAAAGACGTTTACGGTCCACTTGAGATTCAGCGCTTCACGCATCACCTGGCATGCGGTTTTTGCATGTCTGTAATCGGTTACTACAACACCCAGAATCATATTTACCCCTTACGGATTTTCCATGTGGTTGAGCCATTGCCTTCTTCACGCTCAAAGATGTCATTACCTTCGGTTTCGCACATAGCAATAATGGATTCACCAGATGATGGGTTATCGAAGATCAGCGCCAGCTCGTCGCCACTTTGCAGTTTTTGCAGCGCTTTTTTGGTGTACATTTGTGGATGTGGACACACGTAGCCACTTACATCCAGCTGGTAGTGACCATCGCTGACCTTATCGAATTTAATTGCCATGTAATATCTCCTATACTCTTAACTTATCTATTCAGTTTCAGGCCGCCGATGTTTTTGCACCGACTGCCGAATTTATTTAAATATCAAACTCATCACCGGCTGACTTTCTGTTCAGCCAGATATTGAAAGCCTTAACACCCAGCAGGCCACCGATTAACATACCGGCGAGAAAGATCCAGCCGGTCGGGTCGCCATTGGTGACCGCGGCAAAGAAGGCCCCCACGTTACAACCCATGCCGAGACGTGCACCTATACCCATTAAGGCACCGCCCACGATTGCAAAGATTGCAGTTTCCATATTAGGTACCTTCCATTTAAATTCACGACGTAACAGCGCAAGGATAGCTGCACCCACGATAATCCCAGCCGACATTAGCAACGGCGCATTAATCAGCGGATTAGGAATACCATTCTGCAGGCCGAAGAAAATATTGTCGGTTACGTCTCTGCCGAACAGGTTCAGCACCCAGCCAGCCATCTGTGCTTCCTGCGTAGTGATGTACCAGTAACCCGGATCAAATACAGTTTGCTGAATTGACAGGCCTTCGCTGTAACCCATTTTTATTAGCAGTTCGCCAAAATTGAAAATATCATAATGCTCGCGTAACGCACCGGTTGCCAACATCTGTAGGCCAGCGAAAATACCCAGACCTAAACCGGCAATCGCGGTGTTCTTGGAAGTTGTCATCATTCCCCAGATACCGCGCAACTCATCACCAAAGCTTAAAGACTCCAGCTTGTTGCGACGGATATAACCTTTACGGTAGGTGCTCATGTACAGGATCAATAGAATAACCAGGGTTGGCAGAATAGCGGTAAGTAACACGTTGCCGACAAACACATCGATCCACACATTACCTGTGCCAATCATATCGGCCACGCTGCCACCTGACAGGTTCCACACATAGCCCGCCATGAACAGATCGAACCAGCCATCGGTTACACTCAACGATTCTGGCATGCCTTTCTGCAGCGCCGATTCTGCCCAGCCCGCAGGCGCAAAACTGTTAGACCAGCTGCCAAGATCGACAAACAGGGCCATAGAAAATGAAATGCTGAGCAATACCAGCATCGAACCCATATTGCCTTCGCCGGTTTTATACAATGAGCCGGATGCACAGCCGCCGGTAAAAATCATGCCGAAGCCGAATATCAAACCGCCGGCGATAATGTGCCAGCCCATCGGATGCGGATAAAAGGTGCTGTAACCACTGGCGGTAACTAGGCCGGCAGTAATCGAAAACAGCGCGGTGGCTATCATCACCCCCACCGCCATACGTGGCACTTTAATCGCAAATAGATCGCGGATCGCCGATGCCATGCAAAAGCGGCCGTACTGCAAAAATACGCCATAAGCCACACCAAACCACACATACACCAGCAGATAAATCCACCGCGTATCATTGGCCAGTAATCCCAACGATAAAATTGTGATCAGCGCGACCAGTGCCATCGCCTTGTATCCACCCTCGTGCGCCAGCAGACCGGGCTTGCTCATTACCTGTGTTGAATCAGTAGTCATAATTGTTGCTTACTCTCTCGCTCTGAGGTTCAGAGTTTCTGCGGCATAAGGATGTGCCGCCATTTTCAATAACTGATAATTCAGGATGAATTAATCAGAGCCTCCTTAAGTTTCGCGGCGTACATAAATACACCAGTTGTCCTTTCCCTGAACTGTGCACAGATGCACTCCCTCATAGATGTCCATCATGGACGGTATGGTCTCAACCACCGAAAGGTTATCGGTTACCACTTCAACTACCACACCTCTGTCAACCTCATTAAGCGCCTTCAGGGTCAGTAGCTGCGGCCTTGGACATCCTTCGCTCTCGCACTCTACCCGACAACCAATCTGCACCAAGCCGTAACCTGGCAACTCAACTGATTCATTAATACGGGTTACACTGCGACGACGCTGAACCGATGCTTCTTCGTCCTTCCAGTGAAATAAATCACCTAAAAACATAGTAATCCTTTTGATTATATTTCCTAACATAAAGCACCCTCCATGCCATATCGATTAATACTTTTATTTTCAAAGATATAGCTTATATTTAATGAATTATTGTTACGGTAAAATGCACAACACTCCACATCAGATGCGCCTAAATAGAAAAATGCAACGCACCTACAAAGCACAATCTATCACTGCCGACAGGATTTAGAAATGAAGCGGAAAAGCGGCTACTACTGCTGCCTATTGTCGTAGGTTATCCAACTTGAGCAGAATAGACGAGCAATGCCTGCGCTTGAGCAGGTGAGCTGATTGATAAATAATTAGTTAAAAGGTACTGACAAGTTAACTTATACATTATCTCGATGACTGATATTGAATCGATGATAGAGCCAGACCGCATACTGAATAATTCCAGCGGGAAAACGGTAGTGTTTATATAGATTTGTCGAATTATTCATAAACTGATTATCGTCCAGATGGACTTAATTTGTCAGGTGACGCTCATTATATCTTTTACACTCATGGCCTTTCTATTTCGCCCTAATGGTATAATGACGAAACCCCGTGCCTCGTTATTATGCTTTATGATTCTTTGCACCCAATAATCTTATCGCTCACCTTTTACCTGGAATTCCAAGATTACTCACTGTGTGATCTCGATTAATGAAGAAGAGGTTAATAAAACACAATATCGATCAATAGTGGTCACTGGGCTGTCTTTCTACTAATGAAAATTGACTAGCTGAAGAAATGCCTGGCCCTTTTATTACCCCAAAATCATAGCCCCAATCTATCGTACATTAACGGCATCCAAAAAATCTCTGAAAGCTATTCTCTCTGAAAGCTATTCTTTGTATACGGCATTGTTTTATTCTTTTTCCTGAATTACAACTATAATTGTAAGGTTTAATAACTATTGCCAGGTCTAAAGGACTGTGTGAACTTTTAGGACAAATTCAATCGTATGAAACCTATCAATTTAAAAGCCAGCATTCTGATTCCTCTGGTGCTGGTATTAGCATTGGTGCTGGGTACTTTTGTTGTCAGCCAGATTATTGAAGAAGACAAACATATCAGGGAAGATTTTGCTCATAGTGTCCATTCCCTACAATCACTTTACCAGACAGCCGTTAAAGAGCGCACCCATAAGCTGGAAGCAACGCTGGCGGTGATGATAAACGATGTTGAATTGCGCTCTGCCTTTAAAACCACAGATCGTGAGGCCCTGTTGGCCCGTGTTGAACCCTTATTTCAGCAGTTGAAATCCAGACATAAAATCACTCACTTTTACTTTCATGATGCACAACGCGTTAATCTGTTACGCGTTCATCAGCCAGAACGCTACGGTGACACCATCGATCGTTTCACCATGCGTGCCGCAGAGCGTAGCGGTGAGATGTCATCAGGGTCGGAACTGGGCCCGCTAGGTGCGTTTGCTCTGCGTGTAGTGGCACCTATTCATGAAGGGAATCGGCTTCTGGGGTATATCGAACTCGGCGAGGAAATCGATGATCTTGTTGGTGATATGGCGCATGTGTCTAGGTCTGAACTCATTGCCACCATTGATAAACGCTTCTTAAACCGAGCCGATTGGGAAACGGGAATGCGCATACTCAATCGTGAATCAAGCTGGGATCATCTGCCAGATAGGGTGATTGTCTCGCGGACGCTGGCTGAGGTACCTGAGGCGCACAAGTTATTGCTTCATTCTACTGCTGATTATCCAGCGGATGGGACTCAAGTTTTATGGGGCGACCAACGTTACCTTGTGGCCTTTGTGGCGCTTCGGGATGCCGGTGACCGCGAAGTTGGAAAAATACTGATACTACGTAATATGACAGCACGCATCAGCAGCAATCACATAACAATCTTTTATATCGTTGCCGGCACCGTGTTACTCGGCAGCTTATTGTTCGCATTTTTCTTCCGACTGTTAGGGTGGGTTGAGCGCAGAATTCGAGATGATCAGGCGAATATTACTGACAGTGAACAACATATGCGATTGCATTACGAGCGAACGCCATTAGGAGTCATTGAGTGGAATACAGATTTTCAGGTTGTTGACTGGAATCCAGCAGCAGAACGCATTTTCGGATATTCAAAGGAAGAGGCTCTGGGTCAGCACGCAAGTTTCATTGTCCCGAGGCATGAAAGAAATGAAGTGGATACCGTCTGGCAAAATTTAATGACCAACCAGAATGTGATTCATCAAGTTAATGAGAATATTACTCAGAAGGGGCAATCCCGTTTGTGTGAGTGGTACAACACGCCACTGGTGGATACACACGGCAAGGTGATAGGTGTGGCCTCGTTGGTGGACGATGTTACCGAAAAAAGAAAGGCTGAATTACTCTCGGCGCGCATGGGCCAAATATTTGAACATTCCTGGAATGAGATCTACACCTTTGATGCGAACACTCTGCATTTCGTTGAGGCCAGTGATGGTGCTTGCCAAAATCTTGGTTATTCCATGAGCGAACTGAGACAGTTGACCCCAGTGGATCTCAAGCCTGAGTTCACTGTTGAACAGTTTGAAGCCGTAATCGGGCCATTGCGCCGTGGGGAGAAGCAGACAGTCACCTTCGAAACCGAGCACCAGCGCAAGGATGATTCCTGCTATTCGGTGGAAATCCGTGTACAACTCTCCAGCATAGAAATGCCGCCAATATTTATCGCCATTGTCCAGGACATCAGCGAGCGCAAGCGCTATATCGCCGATCTGGAACACAAGGCCCTGTACGATGCCCTGACGGATTTACCTAACCGAGCCTTACTACGTGATCGACTTGAGCACTCGCTGAAAGCGGCCCATCGCGAAACATTACCGCTTGCGGTACTAATGATCGATGTAGCGCATCTGGGAGAGATCAACGATCTCCTTGGGCATCAAAGTGGCGATGTTGTCATGCAAGAAGTGGCAAGCCGCCTGCAAAGACAATTGCGAGAGTCCGATACCGTCGCCCGGCTGTCCGGAGATGAGTTTGTGCTTGTATTATCTGGTGTAGGTAGTAAACAGGTATATGCCACCGTAGAGAAGATACAGCGCTTGTTCGAACAAGCCGTTGTTGTTAATGATGCTTCTCTGGAGATCGAAGTTGCCATTGGCATTGCGCTGTACCCGGATCATGGAGATGATCCTGACATTTTATTACAGCATACAGATATTGCCATGCGCGTAGCCAAAAATGAGGCCACCGGTTTTAGTATTTACAATCCTGAGAGTGATCCTTTTAGTCTTCGCCGCCTGCAGCTTCATGGTGAGTTGCGTCAGGCGATCAATGAAAAATCATTTGCACTATATTACCAACCGAAAATTGATATTAAAACCAACAGAATTACCAGTGTCGAGGCATTAGCGCGCTGGCCACACCCCGTTGATGGAATGATTGCTCCCGACGACTTTATACCCATGGTGGAACAATCGGGACTGATCCAGCCGTTTACACTCTGGGTGCTCGAGCAGGCCATTGAACAATGCAGGCATTGGATCGACACTGGTATTGAAATCAGTATTGCGGTTAACCTGTCCACGCGTAATCTGCTCGACCCCAACTTACCGGACAGCATTGCGAAACTACTCGAATCTTATAAAGTGGGCCCTGAGTGTCTTTCACTGGAGATTACAGAATCTGCCGTCATGTCCCGACCGGAAAATGCATTGAAGATACTTATGCGACTAGACGAGATGGGTTTAAAGTTGTCAATAGACGACTTTGGCACTGGCTATTCATCCCTAGCCTACCTGAAAAAACTGCCGGTCCAGGAACTAAAAATCGATCAGTCCTTTATTTTTGGTATGACGACAAATGAGAATGATGCCGTTATTGTGCGTTCAACTATTGATCTTGCCCACAATCTGGGGCTGCATGCCATTGCCGAAGGAGTTGAAAATCAGGACACCCTGGATCTGCTAGCCATATTGGATTGCGACACTGCCCAAGGGTATCTTATGGGTCGTCCAATGCCCATACAAGAACTCAATCAGTGGTTGATAAACTCACCCTGGGGTCTCCAGGATATAACAAGATAGGAAATTTGACCTGGAAACATCATTCATAGTCACATATTTCATAAATGAGGATTTATGATACAGACACAAGCCTTCGTGTCTCAGCCTGTTGGAAGAATCAATCTTATTAAAATGTACACTTAAATATTCTAGAACTTAGTGCAAGCCCAAGTTCAAGTCCCTGTTTCTTTTACTTGCATTTGTACTGGTTCAAAAACCAGATATTAGATTTTTAGCTTAATTTTGAAAGTTATATTAGTATTTTATTAAAGACCGCTTTGTGGGCCGGACTATCGGCACAGAACCATTGAGAGGCTGACCGCACCCTACAGTAGCTAACTTGACACCATAGTCACTTGATAGGGATTTAACCACGCAAGCGTATAATTTCATCTAATTCAGCTTGAAGCCTTGCTGTTCTTTCATTTGTTAATGACTCTAATTCAGACATATAAATAAGTGGATAAATGCTACCACCTTCATAACTTGAAGCCGCAGCTTTAGCTTGGCTAGTGCTGTAGTTTTTCCATGTGCTTTGTCCTGATAGTAATGCTTGGCTTCCTGAATCACCCACACGTTCATCTATACCTGCTATGACTTCTTGTAGCCTCTCTTGCGCTTTTATTAACCTCTCATCTGCTCTTTCATTTAATTCACGTTGAGTTAAGAACTCAGTATCATCTTCTTGAATGAGTGGTTCATATTGTTCTGATATTTCTTGAGCATGCTGTTTAATAGAATTTGATTTACCAGAAAGAATACTTTCTAAGTTTTTTAGTTCTTCAATTCCTATACCCTGCTCATTCATTTGTTTATGAATATCTAAAACTTTTATTTGTCTATCTAATGCTTCTTCAGTTGGTTTATCTTCAACGGCACGCTTTATTAAATATATAGCAACAGGGAGTAAAACTCCTAAAACAATAAAACCAACTTTTTCAAATATTTCCATTTTTTATTTTTGCACCTTAGACGCCTAGTTAAAAGGCTGCCGCTGTTTGGCAGTCATTTTTAAACGCCTTATATGCATTACTTTTCTTCCTCTACTCGTTCAAATAGTTCACCAACAGAACATTCAAATAATTTACAAAGAACATCAATGGCATCCAACTCTACCCTCTGAGCTGTCTCTTTATATAGAGACGTAACAGTATGACGATGCAGACCAGTTTCCCGTGCAACATCTACGACTTTCATTTTTTTCTCACCCATGAAACGGGACAAGTGACAACGGATCATTTCTCTCTCCAGATCTCTTTATGCTCACTATTCTACACAAAATGTACTCCAGTTGTACTTTTTTATTGACAGGAGTACTATAAACCCATATTATGTACATCAGGAAGACATTTTGTATTTCTTATTAACTTTTATTCGATGTAGGAGACTAATTATGAATCTAACTTATCTAACAACCCAAGAACTGGCCGAAAAGATCAAGTACAACGCACGCACCATTCGCACACGGTTGAAAGACTCCGTTCTGTTTGAAGGCCGTCATTACATCCGCCCCTTTGGCGGTCGTAAGACCCTCTACATTTGGGAGAATATTGAGACAGATATGGCCATGCCTAGCATTTCTAATGACTTTGCCATCCCAATGGCTGGTGGAGGTGTGTGTAATGGTTAAAATTCGCATCAGAAAAGAAACAGGCAACCTGCTGTTTGATTTTAACTTTCAGAGTATTCGTTGCCGAGAGCAGACCGCATTACCTGATACCAAGGAAAACCGTTTAAAGCTGGAAGTGGTTGCTAAGAAGATGGATGCCGCAATCGTTTTAGGACAGTTCAACTACGCAGACTTTTTTCCTCAAAGCAAAATGGTTCAGAAATTTGATCAACGCGCTAAGCATGTGAGTGCTTTGTTATCAAACAGAAAGAACCTGCCTACGGTTAAGGATTTCAAAGAACTGTGGTTCGATGAGATGTTACCGACCTGGCGCTCAAGCTACGTGAGCAGCATTGTTTCCATTTTTAAAACACACGTTCTTCCCGAGTTCGGGGAAAGAATAGTCAGCAGCATCACTAAAGCAGATATTTTACAGTTTCGGGCAAAACTCGCCAAAGCATCCCCCGAAACCGGTAAACAAAGAACTGCCACCACCGTCAATAAAACCCTAAAGGTTTTCAGACTGATGATGAATGAGGCCGCTGACCGATATGAGTTTAACAGCCCTTTTTTAAAGGTAAAACTATTAAAGGAAAAAAAGACCGATATTCATCCTTTATCTCTGGATGAGGTGAATCTATTTCTAAAACACATTCGTTCTGATTATTTGAATTACTTTAAAGCCCGGTTTTTTTCTGGTATGCGTTCCGGTGAGATCACTGGCCTGCGTTGGGAGCATGTAGATTTTGATCTCAAGCAAATCCTCGTAAGGGAAACCATAGTTCAAGGGTTGGTGGAATACACAAAGAACGATGGATCATTTCGGGTGATTGATATGACCACGCCTTTATTTGACGCGTTAACAGCGCAAAAGAAAACGACAGGGAAAAAAGACTATGTGTTCTGTAATAGCCGAGGTAATGCCCTGGATAACAGAAACGTAAACAACCGTGTTTGGCAGCCCATGCTAGAGCTATTAGGTTTAAAACGTCGACGCCTTTACGAAACTCGTCATACCTGCGCCACTTTATGGATGGCCTCAGGTGAAAACCCTGAGTGGATCGCTAGACAGTTAGGCCATGTAAACACTGAAATGCTATTCAAAATCTACAGTCGCTTTGTGCCTAACTTAACTCGACAAGATGGTTCTGCGTTCGAGAGATTAATGATCAAAAATGAAAACGAAAAGAAAGGAAATAAATCATGAGTAATAACGTTATTCTATTTCCAGGTGTTAAACGCGAGCGGCATCAACTACCACGCAAAGTACCTACCCAAGTACGCCACCTTGCCTGTGTGTTAATTGGAAAACTTAAAATTAATACAGATACCTCACTGGTCGCCTGCCTTGGTAATGGCGATGAGTTATCCAATCAGTCTGCTATTGAAACCTGGCTACTGGAACGCTTTGGTGAAGATGTGATTCGATCTATGAAGTCACCACTTGAGCCATTAAGCAAAGCATTAACCAACCATTTAAATAACTGTTTTGAAGATAAGGAGTAATCATTATGTTAAATAATTTTAACCCACACACGTTCGTTTGTTTTTCCTCTGATGTTTTTATGGCTGAACAACATCATTTAGTTAACGGCCCTAGCTACTGGAACTTGCGCCTGCTGGTTAATGGTCAATTGATCGATGCCTTTCATTGGGATCGTGTTGAGTATCCAATGTTGAAGTATAAAAACCATGATGGCATCATCGTATCAGGCCGTTGGACGACTAAACGCAAAGAGCGTTTTCAGGTTCTCCAGTCTCGCATCATCACATCGTTTGCGTCTAATGACGATATCTATGACCTCAATGCACCGCAGCAACTAGAACTGGATTTCGGCGACAATTTCAAACTGCACAAGGAAGCCTAAAATGCCGATAAGTATTGATGAGACCTACGAAGCTGCTGCCAAAGGTGAGACCTCGTGGAAACGAGTGCTTTTGTGTACAGAAATGCTTATCATTGATGATGAGGGCAGCAAAGTCTGTCCTCCTCCTCAAAAACATTTCGAATACTCACAGTATAAATATAATTTCGATATCTTACTAAAATATCCAAACGAAGACCCGGACTATAATTTAGTCACTAGTGCGCTAAAAAAATACACAGAGGACTGGGAGTTTCACATGTGAAACTCCGTGTCCCCTAGATTCACCTATCGTCCGAACCCGCCTTGCATCGTATTTTTGATATCACTTCCGAGTCCTTTCATCATGTTTTTTGCCATTTGCGCGGCGGCTTTTTTGGCATTATTGCATTCTTCTGTATTGGTATCTTTCCCCTGCATAGTCAGCATTTGACACTCCTGACTTATTTCAAGCATCATTTCCGGGTCTTCAACTAAATCTTCAACCGAAGGTGTACCACACCCTGCTAGTAGAACTGTTAACGTGATGGCAAATATAATGTGTTTCATCATTCTTCCTTTTTTTATTGTTTTAATAATGTGTTAATTTAAATTCACCATTTTTTTGTTTTCTGAATTTCGCCTGCACTTTCATGCCTGGTGGAGGCTCTGGCTGACCTGCCAGTTGAAACATACGTATCTTCATCGAGCTTTTATCCGCAATCAGCCCTGTCCTCAGTACCTTCTCGTTATTGGCCCAATCTGCTCTATCTGGAACATACACATAATAATCAATCAACGCGCCTCGATTCTGCTTGATCCCCGTCACTTCCAGTTTATCGGCGTAACAAAAGCCAGCACCTTTTTTAGGCTCGGTTCGGCCTTTGCTAATTTGAACCGCATCGTCTCTGAAATATTTTTTACCCATATCAGTCATTGAATATACATGGGCATTGACTTTAACTTTCTGGTTCACACCAAATGCAATTTGCTTGTTCATCTTGACTTGTTTCTTTTCGAACTTAAGCAATCCAGCATCCGCCATAGCCCTCATGACAGACCCTGCATTCTTTGTAGACATACTGCCGGGATCAATTGAAATAGGTAAGTTAGCCAGCTCATCCATGACAATACAGCCTGGTGTTTTTTCAAGAGTATCTCGCAAGACCTTTTCTGATTCTGCGGGAGAGATGATCTTTCCTGCTGAAACATTTGCGCTGACAATCAGCATTGAAATTATCAATGTATACTTATGCATAGTTACTTTATTCCTTTCTATTAATTTAAATATTAAATGTTTGTATTGGGAAAATTTAAAAGCAAGATAACTAATCATTACCCCTACTTAAATATCAGCATCTCGTTTTATATTAAAGTTACCCAACAGATTGATTAAATACGCTGAGTCATTGCAGTCGCTGCCATTTGTAATAGCATTTGAGGAATCACATAAAGTGGCTGAGAAGGTGCCTGTGACGAACTCTTCTACAGCCCCGTATCTTGTGATTTCAATATTCCCAGATGAGAACCCATTGATGAATGTCCAGGATTGATCAGCTGCGAGGGTATAACCAGCAAAATTCCCGCTTCCATCCATCGGGTAACTCCCCGCAGTATTACCACTAAAAACAACGCTCATCGCCTTAATAAAACTGGTCGGTGTAATATCAAATCGAACTTCAGCTAGGGTTATGCCACCTGTGGTATCGAAACGAGATGTCATGAAGGGGTTATATAACAATGGGGATGTACTATCTTCTGTCAGAACATATAGGGTCTTCTCTGCCCCATTGATTGATACACAGAACACACTGACGTCAGTACTATCACAGCTTGCAGCTGTTGCCTGAGATTGATCATTATCAACCTGAGTATCGGGTGTTGTTTGTGTTTCTGGCTCTGCTTCTAAAGATGACTCACTTGAACTTGAACATCCCGTAAGTACAGCTATCAATACCACACTCAAAATCCTGTTAAAAAACATACTTCTTTCCTATTTATTTCATTTAAACGCACAATATCAATGCTAAATTATATTTTAAGTATAATTCAACCGCTCCGTATGCGGAGCAATTATGCGTAATATCAATGAGAAAATCAAGCTCTGATACCAGAGCAGATTTGAATGAACATTATTGGCCCTCAAGTACAGAACATTCGTGAATTACAGAGTTTAACGCAAGATCAAGTGGCAGCTAGACTCAATCAGCTGGGTTGGGATATTAGCCGTGGTACCTATGCTAAAATCGAATGCCAATCTCGGCAAGTTTTGGATAAGGAAGTGTCTTTATTGGCCAAGGCCCTAAAAGTCAGTATTGATAAACTATTTGAGTAGTAGTTTTCAATTTAGTTAAAATAAATTACCAATTTTTAGGGAATATAGCTGTTAAATTGCACGCTAAAAAGGGTAAAGAATAATCTACATTATTCAGGCATGGAAAACACTACAAAACAGATTAAAGTCATGGGCATTTCAAACGAGACGTCCGTTTATATTTTAAAGCATCGTTTTTTCAGGTAATAGATCGAATACCTGCTCTCCATCAGCCCACTTTTCTTTTAAGCTATCATCTTCAAGAACAGCAAGCACACTCTTCCCAAGTTCAGATGGGTGCATAACACATGACTTAGACTTATATACATCGATACAATCATTCGAGAGCACCTTAGCTAGTATATTCAAATGCATATCCTCTGTAGCAATATTATCTGTATTACAGTGTCTAACACTCATAGACAAATAAGCCCTGCACTTATGTGGCCTAACACTATAAATATCACAGGACCCAGAAGATTTTAAGAATGGGCATGGTTGATTATATTCTTCAAAGCTTAAACCTTTAGTTGAATACACATGCTCTCTTAGCTTATCAATGTAATAATCAACGGATTCCTTTGTCTTAGATTTTAAATAATCTGATATTACAAATGCTTCAGGAGGTAATACCTCAACTCTTAAATGGCAGCAAGCAGTACAACCTTTCTTGCAATCAAAATTTACAGCGCCAGAACGAATCCTGACATCAATAAGTTCATCAGTGTTTTTATAAAACTTCTTAATTGCATGAACAAATAAAGAAGAATTTCTGCCTAAACCAATTTTCTTTTTTAAATATTTTTTATATTTTTTAAGAATTTGTTTTGTATTGCTTGAAAATTCCATCGTTGAAACCAGTTAATAAACTTGTAGATCATGGTAGCAATCAAATTTAACTTTTACTATATCAGGGGAGCAGACTTTTTAAGCATTTAATTTGAATAGCTGATTTCCCCTAATCCAGAAATTAGCGTGATAATATTTAAGGACTGCTGCTGGAAAGCAGACCTTCCACGCAGTGCCACTGCAGGTCGCCTGTGTCTCAGTAGCAGACCTCAGACTGAAGGCGCTAACAACGAAAGCTCTGCCACCAAGAGGCCTTCACTATTCCCACAGGAATTTCGGCGATCTTCAAGTTACAGGGTTTTATCCATAATCCGTGAGTCTGGCTATTATTCAATCGTGTTCAACTTACATTATTAACAGGTTGCCTTACCACAAGTTTTAAAAGCACAGCAACAATCGGTAATAAGCCTAACAGGGATACCACCGTGGCACCGACAGGTAAGTCGGCAATAAAAGATAACCAAAGCCCGGTCGCACTAAAACCCAGCCCTAATACCCAGCCTAAAATTAGCCGCCTACCGAACGAAACGGCGAGTAAGGAAGCACTGAACCCCGGAATAATTAAAAATGCAAACACCAACAGGATGCCTGCAGTATTAACAGCTAATGTAATGACCACCGCAAAAGAAGCAAAAAATAGAAATTCCCATAATAACGAGGGTCGTGTGTTTATATTGGTTGTAAACGATAGCGCATAGAAACGTTTTCGCTGTAGAGCATGTAACAACACTAGCGCACCATAGGCGATAGCAACCCATGCAATCTCCTCCCAGCGTACCCATAAGATATTACCATTGAACAGTGATTTGAGTTCTTCCATCCCCTGGGAAGTACGACTAAGAATAACCAGTGACAAGGCGGTTGCCACAACATAAACACAGCCAATGGTAACCTCTCGCGCGGTTTTACTCGGAATTTTGTGTAAGCCGGTAAAAGCGAGTGCCGCAATTAAAGTGGCAGAAAAAGCGAAGGCCTGCGCCTCAAACCCATGTGCTTCTTTACCCAGTAAAAAGGCCACACTGGCACCCAGTGCTGAGATTTGGGCCAGCGCCAGATCAACAAAAATAATACCCCGTGCGAGCACATGCAAGCCAAGGTAAGTGTGGGTTAAAATCATCAACGCCGTCATAATGAATGCGGGAAGTAATATTTGCCAGGTATCCATTTTATTTATTTCCACTGATTTTCAATATATTCACGATGCGATTAAACAAATCAACATAGGTAACAATATCTTCTTGAGCACCAACGGATTGAGGTAACACCGCAATTTGTATGCCGGTTTCATCACTCAGGTAACGTGAAGATCGGCGTTCGTAATACGGTTCCATTATTAATAGTTTTATCTGTTCATTTTTAATTCTGGCGAGTAGTTTACTGAGAGAAGCCGCGCTGGGCGCTATGCCCGGTTTGGGTTCAACTTCATCGACAATATGAAGCCCAAAAACATCCGCCAGATAAACAAAGGATGTGTGATAAGCAATCACGGGTGCGTCATTGAGATGGCTTAAGGTCTTACGCCATTCAACGAGTTTAGTGTTAATGGTTTTTTCAAAATGGTTTACGTTCGCGCGAAAATCATCCGCATGTTCAGGGTCAAGCTGAGCAAGGCGCTGTGCAATGGCTTTGGCCATGCGCACACCATTACGCGGATCTAACCAGTAATGTGGATTGCCTTTAGCATGAACATCACCCATCGCTCGGTTTACCGTACCCTGTATTTTACCCAACAGCGGTACCGCCTTTGATAAATCAAGATAACCCGGGTTACCGGGTTGTACGTGATTGTTTCTCGCAGATTGTAATAACGGGGGTAGCCAACCAATTTCCATCTCTGCACCAATTACTATTAACAAATCAGCACGGTATACGCGCCGAATCATACTCGGTTTGGCAACAGCAAAATGAGGGTCACGGGTGCCGGGTGTCAGGCTGTGAACGTCGATGTGTTGACCACCAACCGCGCTGGCGATAGCCGCCAAATCCTGGGTGGTGGTTTCTACTTTAAGTACTGCATGAGCAGGAGAGGATATGCCAGTGAAAAGTGCAAAATATAAAATAGTATTAAACAAGATTTTCATATTATGCCCCTAAAAAGTATGCGCCATGTGAGCGCCCAGACTGAACTCAATTTGTAACCAGAGTGTGTCGGCGGTTTTTTCATCAAGGTGCTCAGTCCAGTCGCGGTTGTATTGCAGGCGGATTTTACTGTATTCACTCATGTACCAGGTCAGGTTGGGCGATAAACGCTTGCGAGTATCACGCAGGGGATCGGTACTGGTATTGCCGTCTGCCGTTGCATATTCCAGACGTAACCCGGCAACCCAGCCGGTTTTATAACCCCACAACACCTGCGTAAACCAACCACTATCTTTTAAATTTTCGCGCGTGGGATCGCCGATATCTCCGGCTTCATAGCGACGCTGCAGAACTTCGCTATGCCAGGCAACAAAGGGAAAGCCACGTTGACTCGTCAGCGGCTGCCATTTCAGGTATAAATCAGCACCATAAATTTGCGTGTCTGTGCTGACACCACTGGCATTAGGGCCCCACAAACCTGACACACCCAGGTTCATACTCAGGGTATCGGAAATATCGAACCCATTTAACCAACGAGCGGAAACCAGCAGGTCACCCGAACCACGGGCATCCCTGTCGATCAGGGTGTGTCCACCGATGTCTTCTCCCGGTGCATTTAAAAAACTGGTGACGGTTTCACCTTTGGCATTTTGCGCTCCCAAATAGAGCTCTGAATACCAGTCAGTTGGCACTAACCAGGATACCCGTGCACCCTGACTGCGCAGACCATCACCACCAAAGAAACGGGACAGTACAATGGGTTGGTCAACGAAAGCCCAGGTATGAGGGTGTTGTTTGTTCTGCCGACCAAACTCAGTGAAGTACTGCCCCCCCTTAACTTGCAGCCCCCACGGTAAAGCTCGGGTGATGAAAAAGGCTTCTTCTAGCTCGACTACGGTCTCGCCATCAGCATCAATCTGAAAAATAAAATTAGCCTGCCCGTCCAGGTAAGTATCCACTGTGCCACTAATAGACAGTTCTACATTTTGTACGGTGAAGCCATTTTGATTGGGGTCATGAGCACCCGCCTGCAATCCTTCCAGTGCATCATTATCAACACTGGAGCTGCCTGCCGAGAATAAACCTGAAAGCCCTGTTTGTAAGCCACTGGTTTGCGTAGCGGCATTTACTTTTGCTGTGGATGCTGTGCTGCTTTCACTGAGCTGTTTTTCCAGTGCAGTAATTTGCGTTGCAGTATTTTTTTGCTGAATCTGCATTTGTTGCTGCAGCTCTAACAATTGTTCATTCAGAGTCTGGATGTCATCGGCAGCTTGTGCGGTTACCGGATTGAATAGAAAAAAACCACTGACGATAACTACCGCCAGGACAGGGTGCTGTGTATAAAACATATTATTTCCTTGAATTGATCAGCAAATACACACAAGGTAATCACCATTGAATGGAAATACCCGCGTATACGAATCGCGATAAAATGGATAAAGCTAAAAGCAGATCAGAACAAGGGTGGCGCACGTGCGCCCAGCGTGTAGCGGTAAGATTGAATGGTGCGTTGAATGGCTGGAATGGCCAACAGGAAACTGATTAAAAATAGTGATAATGCCCAGCTAAGTATGGGCAAATCGGCGAGTGGTACATGGTTTAAGCGACAAACCTGACATTCGGCATGACCACTGACATTGCTTGAAAGGTCTAACTCATGCGAAGCAACATGCCAGGCGGCAAACGTCAGCAAAACCACCAGCATTATTCGCAGCAGGTGGTTAAAATCAGAGCGCTGGCTTGATGTACTTAAATTCATAACGATTAAAATACCACATTTTACTGTGCTTGAGACACTACATCACGAATATTTGAGGCAAAGTAAAAACTTTTAGTAATTCGCTAAAGTACATTTTCTCACTATCTAGCATTTTTCTTAGACGACGCTTTATGGTGAATTAACACTTTTAAGGTAGATTCTCTAAACGGTCGAGTAGACGGACTCTTCCAACATACAAAGCATAATAATCAGACAATACTTTCACTAACACCTCGCTGCAAGCAGCTACTATGTGATTTCTGTTTATAGCTTTATATATCAGTTGCTATCA
>Ga0316205_10000781_pt1 | contig 49269 bp, 57 predicted proteins | sample 3monthpyrite_MG_FD_204941 | JGI IMG/M metagenome (GOLD analysis project Ga0316205, IMG submission 204941) | Microbial mat bacterial communities from mineral coupon in-situ incubated in ocean water Damariscotta River, Maine, United States -... | ecosystem: Environmental > Aquatic > Marine >...
TCTGGTGTTCCGGTTGTCACGCCAGTGGCATTGCCGGGTAGCTATGTTCGGACAGGATAACCGCTGAAAGCATCTAAGCGGGAAGCCCCTCCCAAGATTAGTTCTCACTAGACTCTTGAAGTCTCTGAAGGTCCGTCGAAGACTACGACGTTGATAGGCAAGGTGTGGAAGCGCAGTAATGCGTGAAGCTAACTTGTACTAATTGGCCGTGAGGCTTGACCATATAACACCCAAAAAGTTTGATTGGTTGTTGATACGTAATACAGCTCTAACTAAACATGTCTTTCCCAAATTTGAGTAAATGGAGCTAGATTTTCCCATTTATTCACATCAGTTTGCCTGGCGGCCATAGCGAAGTGGAACCACCCGATCCCATCTCGAACTCGGAAGTGAAACGCTTTAGCGCCGATGGTAGTGTGGGGTCTCCCCATGTGAGAGTAGGTCACTGCCAGGCTTTAATACCAAATACCCGTGGATCATGTTCACGGGTATTTTTTTGTCTAGATATTATGCTGGGGCAGTGTCCTACTGGGATCTTCCCTCACGGCCATCCATGGCCTACGGGAGATAACGCCATCGTGGCGAAAACTCCCAGGCTTTAATTCCGGAAACCCCGAAAGCATATGCTGTCGGGGTTTCTTTTTGCATGGATAAATCATAAAGATTGCTAAAATATTTCGGAATTAAAGCAGTAGCTAGTGACGAGCAGCAAGTTGCGAGGAAAACCCTTGGCAAGTAAAAAGAACAAACGACAATTTTACTAGCCACTAGCCACTAGCCACTAGCCACTAGCCACTAGCCACTAGCCACTAGCCACTAGCCAACTATCAGATAATCTGTTTCTGACTGATAACCCATTTTTTCCAATGCATCTATAATCAATTTCCTGGCGCCGTGATTATTCACATAGCTTAAAACAAATGGCTTAGGTTCCTGTTCTAACCAGTAGTGATCATGGACGGGTGCGCCTTGAATTGTTTTGCCTATTTTATTCTTATCAATGTCGACCCATGCGCTAACGTCGTACCCATTGTCTAGTAACAACTGAATCCGTTTTCTGGTTTTTCTACCTGCACCCCAAAATACCAGGGGCCTGTTTTTCGGTATCACATCGTTGTTGACCAGGTAGGTAGCACGAAGTTGATCGAAAGCTTGCTGGCGGTAACGTGGATCGATGCGAGATGTTCTGTTTGGACTCTCACGCCAGTCCAGCAAGGTTTCATTGAGCTTGGCCATTTTTATACCTAAGCTATGTAAGCGTAACCAGAGTTCATAATCTTCGGGAAAATTACCTTGTCGATAGCCTCCCACCTTGTTTAGTGCAGAGCGTCTTATCATCACGGATGGGTGCGCAAAAGGTGATTCAATAAAGATTTGCCTGGCTATTTCTTCAGATGTCAGGCATTGGTTTTGCCAAAGCATGTATTCTTGATAGCCTCGTTTAATTTCTGTTTCAGGAAATAGTCGGGCTTTACAGCTGATTAGGCCTGTATCAGGGTGGGAGTCAAGATACTGTTGTTGCTTTTCCAGACGTGTTGAATACATGCGGTCATCGGCATCCATGCGGGCGATGTATTCACCTGAGGTATGCTCTATACCTAGATTAAGTGCTTTGACGAGACCGACACGACCCGCTTCTATCAAGCGAATACGATGGTCGGACTGTTGATAGTCTCTGATTATTGTTATTGATTGATCTGTACTGCCATCATCAATCACCAATAGCTCGAAGTCAGGCAGGCTCTGTTGGCATATGGAATCCAGGCATTCTGCTATGGTGCTATCGGCATTATGTACTGGCAGAATAATGCTGGTTTTTACATGCAAGGGTGTTGAAGTCATGGTCTGTTAAGCAGGGTTTCCAGTTATTAGCCGTTGAGAATTTTCATGTATAGTTAGCCCTGTAGTACGACATCAGTTTGATGTTGCCAACATAGCATATTTGACGATGGAACAAGCTCTATGACTGACATTCACTATAATATCGTGCCTTCCAATCCGCAGGCGCATTTGTTTACGATTACCTGCACAGTCAGCAAACCCGAGAAGGATGGGCAGTATTTGTCGATGCCATCCTGGATACCGGGTAGTTACATGATTAGGGACTTTGCTAAAAACATTGTGACTATTCAGGCATCGTGTGCTGGCGAGGACGTGGCAATGCAGAAACTGGATAAGCAGAGTTGGCGCTGTGAACCTTGTGAGGGGCCGTTGACTATTGTTTATGAAGTATATGCGTGGGACCTATCTGTGCGAACAGCTCACCTGGATATTACTCATGCCTATTTCAATGGTACCAGTGTGTTTCTTGCTGTGCAGGGGCAGGAGCTTAAACCGTGTAGTGTGAATATTTTGCAACCTGTGGGTGAGCGCTATCAGCATTGGAAAGTTGCGACCGCCATGGTTAATGATGGAGCGAAATTACATGGTTTTGGGCAGTATCGAGCAGAAAATTATGATGAATTAATAGATCATCCTGTTGAAATGGGTGATTTTAGTTTGGCTACCTTCGAGGTAGCAGGTGTTCCTCATGACATTGCTATCACGGGTAAACACCAGGCAGATATGGATAGGCTTTGCAGAGATTTGAAAATAATTTGCGATCATCATGTGACTTTATTTGGAGAGTTACCTGAAATGCCACGATATGTTTTTCAGGTGATGGCTGTGGGTGAGGGTTATGGTGGATTGGAGCATCGGGCCTCTACGAGTTTGTTGTGTAGTCGAGATGATTTACCCATGGTTGGAGTCGAGGAGGTTTCGGAGGAATATCGTTCTTTCCTTGGTTTGTGTAGTCATGAATATTTTCATACCTGGAATATTAAACGTATAAAACCTGATGTATTTATGCCTTATGAGCTGGATAAGGAGTCTTACACTCATCTCATGTGGATGTTTGAAGGTATCACTTCCTATTACGATGATCTGGCATTGTTTCGTACGGGTTTAATCAATGTGGAATCCTACCTGGAGTTAGTGGCTCAAAATATAAGTCGTATCTTGCGTTGTCCAGGACGATTCAAGCAGAGTGTTTGGAATTCCAGTTATTACACCTGGACTAAATTCTACAAGCAGGATGAGAATTCACCCAATGCGATAGTCAGTTATTATGGCAAGGGAGCATTGATCGCCATGGGTCTGGATTTGACTATTCGTAAGGCGACCGGCGAGGCCTCATCGCTTGATGATGTGATGCGTTATTTATGGCAACACTATGGCCGTCAGGGTATAGGTGTACCTGAGGAGACTATAGAAGGTGAGATCGCCGATATGTTAGGCGTCGATCTGGATGATTTTTTCTCTCGTTTCCTTCGTGGAGTCGAAGAGTTACCTTTGGAGCAATGGTTCCAAGAAGTTAATATTGAGTATCACCAATATGCGGCTAGTTCTACTCAGGATAAAGGCGGTAAGCTTCCTGACGATGATGTTAACAGGGTTAGTATTGGGGCTCGTTTTTCCGATCACCCGTCTGGTTTGCTGTTAACGCATGTGCTTGACCAGGGAGCGGCTCAGTCAGCGGGTTTATCAGCTGGAGATGTTTTATTGTCAATGGATGGTATTCGCGTGCAGTTTAAGACATTTGAAAAAAGCTTGTCGGGGTATAAATCAGGAACAGCGGTTACTGTGCATGCGTTTAGACGCGATGAGTTAATGGAGTTTAAAGTGATTGTTAAACAGGCTGAAAAAGATACCTGTGCACTACAGTTGAAGGGCGAAATGCCTGCCTGGCTAACTGGGTCAAGCGGCCATTAAGATTTATCATCCGGTATTTAAAGAGAGTGCTATTGCCTACTATGTTTTGCTGTTATGACTAATTGCGTGTGAAGTAAATTTTTTGAAAGTCATCGTTGTAGCAGCGGATTTTGTCACTGTTTTCAAACTTACACTTCATGACCTGTGTCACTATCCCGGTTGCGGGAATGTTATCAGGATCTACATCCGGATCATCTGGGTCAGAAGGCATGACAAATAAGGTATTAGTTTTGTTCTTAACAGTAAAAGAGCGTTTCTTTTCATCAAAACGGCCCACCACGCTTTCTACCATGTAATTGACGTCAGCATAGTCAGTAGTGATGTGAATTTCTTCAGTTTTGCAGTGAATCTGGTCATTATTATTAGAACATTGGGTCATTGAAGAGGGTAAAACTTCCGTCGGCTTGTCATCAAGGATCCAGTTACCTTGATTGAGCAAATCGACCAAGGCGGGCAGAGATTGTTTTTGGCTTCTTCGGGACTTTTTACTTTTTTTGATTTTCTTTGGAGCCTTTTTGATAACGGGGCTTGCCTTGGCAACGACAATTTTCCTGGCGGGTTTTTCAACGACTGGTTCTGGCGAACCAGCGGCCAGTTTTTCTTCATTGAGTTTTTTTTTGGTTCTTGCTATTTCTCTTTCAGCAGGGCTGTAATCATTTTTCAGCGCTTTGTTGAGCCATTCCAATGCATTTGAGTAGTTTGTACTGGTTCCCTGGCCTGATGCGTACATTTTGCCAAGATAGAATTGTGCGGGGGAGTAGTCGCGCTTGGCTGCACGTTCAAACCAGTTAAAAGCCGTTTGATAATTTTTTCTGACATTTTTACCGGAATAATAAAGGTAGCCGAGTTTATACTCTGATTTAGCATGTCCCTGCTTTGCAGCTTGCTTAAACCAATGTATTGCTTTGGTTTTATCGATGGAGACTTCATTGCCGCGCAAATAGGCATTGCCTAGTGAATACTGTGAAAATGAGTCGCCCTCTTGGGCTTTGCTTTGCCACTGCTTGAAGCGATTGTCATACAGTGTATCTGCCGCTGGTATTGATGAGCTGGCGATAGAAAGCATGGTAATAAAAGTAATATAGTGCTTTTTATTCATTGTATTCACATTGCGTCTGTTATGATCAATATTAGTTTATAACTAGAGATTTCGGCGGCTAACCCCAATTTCTTTAGTTAAATTTACTACAAAGTCCGTTAGGTATTTATTTACAGTAATTTCAAAAGGTTGATTTGACTCTATTTCTAAGAATAGTCTAATAATTCTGCGAACGCATGTTAAGTATAACTTACTGTATTTACAGGATATTATATAACTTTGAGCCAATATTGCAATGATATTATAGTGGTGGAATTATAAATTGATAACGCGCCTTGCTATTCTCAATAAACTCGCTGATGGTGTTTTCCATTCAGGAGAATTACTTGCTTTGGAGCTAGGTATATCTCGGGCTGCAGTATGGAAACAGGTGAAAAAACTGGGTGACATGGGGTTAGTTATCGACTCAATTCGAGGCAAAGGTTATCGATTGCAGCATGCTCTGGATCTACTGAATATCGAGCAAATTGAGGCTGGCCTGCCCGAGACGACAAAAGCCAGGGTTTCACGAATGGATTTATTTGCTGAGGTTGATTCAACCAATCGATATCTAATGGAGCAATCTGGTCAATCCAATGGTGCACATATCTGTCTGGCAGAAGCGCAAAATAATGGTCGTGGCCGTCGGGGTCGAGCTTGGGTCTCACCTTTTGCCAGTAATGTTTATATGTCGATTCGTTGGCAGTATGCAACGGGACCGATGCCATTATCCGGTCTTAGTCTAGCATTGGGTGTTGCAGTCATGAGAGTATTATCTGGCTACACTGAAGAAGGTGTTGGGTTAAAATGGCCGAATGATATTTTTGCCAATGGGAAAAAACTGGCTGGAATACTGGTTGAGTTTTCTGGTGATGTCAGTGGACCGTGCCAGGTTGTGGTGGGCTTGGGCTTGAATGTTAGAATGCCCGCTCCATCGAGCAAAGAAATCGACCAGCCCTGGATCGACTTATATAGTTTAATCGGTGACAAATGCCCTGAACGTAATGAATTGGTCGCAAAATTGATAACCCAAATGGTAGAGGTGTTGAATCAATATCCAGATAATGGTTTTGAGCCCTATCATCAGGAGTGGGACAAGTGGGATGTCATACGTGGCTTGCCGGTTAATATAAATTTTCCAAATCATACCAAGGAAGGTGTAGTAAAAGGAGTAAATACAGATGGGGCTCTCGTGCTAGAAACTGTTTCAGGACTTGAGGTATTAAATTCAGGCGAAGTCAGCTTAAGAATTAAATCATGACCTGGTTAGTAGATATCGGCAATTCGTCCATTAAGTGGGCTGAATACAAGCCTAATAAGCTGGGAGAAAGTCAGGCCTTTCTCCGTACAGAATCGGGTGTGGGTGAAGATCTGGATACCATCTGGGGTAATGCCGATTCTCCAGAACATCTATTATGCTGCTGTGTGGCAGGTGAAGAATTTGAGCAGTTGTTTAGTCAGTGGTGTCAACAAGTATGGGGGTTGCAGCCTGAATTTGTTCGCTCACCTGAGCAGGGTTGTGGTGTTACGAATGCTTATCTAAAGCCTGAGCGCCTTGGTTCAGACAGGTGGGCTGCTATGGTGGCTGCTCATCACTTGAGTGCCGGAGCTAGTTGCGTCATTGATTGCGGCACAGCCATTACTATTGATGTCTTACAAGCCGATGGCTTACATTTGGGTGGTTTGATATTACCTGGGTTGAAATTAATGGCTGACTCATTAAATACCCGAACACATGTTGATATCGATGAAAGTGAAGGGGGTAATACTACCTTGTTTGCACGAAACACAGCGGATGCCATTCATGGGGGTGCCTTGTATGCCCAGGTCGCGACGCTGGACCGGGTTTATAGTGATGTCGAGCAATCACTCAATACGCCTGTTAATAGGGTTATTACGGGTGGCGATGCTTCCAGAATAATATCTTTGTTAAGTGGTGAGCACCAATTTATACCTGATCTGGTGTTGCAGGGCCTAGCGATTATTCTTCAAAATAAATCCGAGAATGATTCATGAGGTTTTTTCTCGCTGGATTGTTGTTAGTGAATATCGTATTTGCTGTTTGGTATTGGCTGATTAAGGAGCCGGAGACCGTCAGCTTACCCAAACCGATGGCAGGAGTGGAAACTTTAGTTTTGGCTTCTGAGCAGAATCCTGCAGAGGCTGTTAGCTGGCTTAATGAAGTTATTCAGACAGAGGAATCGCCCAAAGAAAGGCAAGAAAAAGAAAAGATAGAGAAAGAAAATAAGTCTAAAAAAACATCTAAATCCATAATGAAATATTGTTATGCGACCGATAAATTTGATGCCCGCGAACAAGCAGAGAAAATATCATTCGATTTAACGTCCCGTGGCTATCAAACGTCAATAACAACGCTCTACTTATTAAAGCCAAAATATCTCGTTTATCTGCAAAGTTATCCGTCACTGTCTGAAGCCCGATATGTTACCCGGCATTTAAAAGAGAGTGGGCAAAAGGACTACCAGATCTTAACTGTTAACGGAAACAAAAACAGCATTTCCTTAGGGGTCTATTCGCAAATTAAAACAGCAAAAATACGCAGGAGAGAAATAGAAGCGTTAGGATACAAGCCAATCATTGAACCAGCTTATGGGAAAATTTCAGGTTACCGTGTGGAGTTCAGCAAGCAAGACCAGTCATTAATGACAGAGCAGGATAAGGTGTTATTGTTTAAATCCTACCGTAATGGGTCAATAGAATCGATTAAATGTGGATCTTGAATTGCGATCTGGTTCAATATTGCTTAGAATACGCTCCGATTTGCAGTTTACGCTAATCATTAGCCGGTATAGCTCAGCTGGTAGAGCAACTGACTTGTAATCAGTAGGTCCCGCGTTCGATTCGTGGTGCCGGCACCATATAAATCAAAGGCTTAGATAATTTATTGTCTAGGCCTTTTTATTTGGTTCTACCCTGGTGCTACCTAGTAAGTCTTATTCCTTTTTGCCCGCTTTATTTGTGTTAGAGGGGTACTATTAGAGATTTATAGGTATATATAGCCATATATAGTCATATATAGGTATCTGTAGGTAACCAAAGGTTAAAAAGGTGTGTATACTTAGCATATAGGTAATATTATTACCTGGTTGGTAGTCTTATAAGCCTAGTGCTCAAAGTATTAGAGAGGCTGCCGATAAGTTATTTATCTAAGAGTTTAAACATTAAAGCTCAGACAAAAGGTATAAGCCGCATAAGGTATAAGCCATGAGTGTAAAAACCTCTACATTTGGTAGTACATGTCTTTCTGACGAAGATGCAAGTAAATTTGTGCGTCAAGTTAAGTATGGGAGACCTAAGGCAGCAGCTGTGAAAGCTGCAAAGCGCGGTAGCGCTATGCTCAAAGAATTCAATTCTCAAGGTTTTGTGAGGATATCAAGAAAATCAGGAAAGTAATATTTGAGTGTCCCTGAAGAATTATATCTAAGACCTTTAAAGCCCGGTGATACATTAACCGGGCTTTCTCTTGGTGATCAACAATTTCAGCCTCTAAAGTCATTTCTAAGAAACCGGGCATTGAAGTTTCATTCTCATAATATAGCCCGCACCTACGTTTTGGTTTCAAACCCCCTTCGAGCATGTAGGGTCTGGGGATACATAACGCTCCTTTGTAGTGAAATAAAGATTGAGAATGCAGATATGCACTTGGAAGACTGCGAAGAAGCTTGTGTATACTCGGAACTACCAGCTGTAAAATTGGCAAGATTGGCAGTGGATAGAAGAGTCCGAGATAATGGATATGGTGAGGCAATGATAAATTTTGCTATATCCTTATCTAAGGATGTCATCATGCCAAGTATTGGATGTAGATTCTTGGTTGTTGATTCAAAAAAAAATTCTGTTAAGTATTATGAGAAAAAGGGGTTTACCTTATTAGATACTGTGGAAAATAAGAAAAAAGATTCTCCGGTTCTCTATATAGATTTACATCATATTTAAATATATTTTTACTCATGTAACTAGGTGAATTGTTTAACACTTTGCCCAGTGCTAGTTTGTTTAACACGTTAAACAAACTGGAGTAAGTGTTATGAGTACTATATTAACAGCATCAGAAGCAAAGCAAGCTCGACTATCACTTGGTATTTCGCAAGGCTCGGTAGCAACGGCATTAAACATTAATCGTTCATATCTGTCATTGTTTGAGGGTGAGAAATACTTGCTTAATGATAATACAAGAAATGCATTGCGCGAGTTGTATGAGGAAAAAGGTTATAGCTTTACAGGTGAAGAAATAACTGAAGCGGAAGACGGGCCTTTTTGGTCTGAGGAAGATATGGAAATGGGCAAGCCTAACCTCCGAGTTATAGATGGTATCGAAATTCCCCGGGCGACAAGTGATAATCAGGCAGAGATGCTTTTATCTGAGCGTATTGAGAACTCAAATAAGATACGTGAGATATGCGCCAAAAAGGTTAAGCCTGGTGTGTTTGGTTTTCTTTTCGACGATATCGATCAGGGCGACTTAGATCAACAAATGGATAAGGTGGTTATGTTGTTAGCCAGAAATGAAATTATTGTTCAGCAGCTTCAGGGGCATCTCGATTATATGGAGAGTGATACTGATTCAAAAAGATCGGAAATAACCGTTGGTAATGCCCTTGCTGCAAAATTTTTGGATTATGCTCCAAAGGCTAGTGCAGTGAGTTAATAACTCAAAAATCAAATGCAGTAATGAATAAAACCCCGGAAGTTAACATCTTCGCGGGGTTTTTGTTTTTCATGCATAACATATTGTTTAATATAAGTTTATTTCTCTAATTCCCGTGATTTGTTACAGCTTTTATTAAAGGTACCTGGGCACTGACAATATCTTTAAGGGCGTCGTAGAGATTATTGCTTAATTTCTGAAGCAGTAAGTCATCAGATTTTTCATATTCAGTCATTAATTGTGCGGCAGTAGCACCTAATGCATCTAGCTGACCCACTGCCTTTCCTCTTTCGTAGTTTGGGCTTGAGTGCTGGACTTGCTCAAGCTCAGCCTCAAGCCCTCTGATGCGTAAGCGGTGTTCTGCTAGTTGAGCATGTAAATATGGCCAAGAGCGAAGCTCTCCTGCTGTAAAGCCTCCCCAGCCTTCAGGGCTATACAGTTTGCCTTGATGAAATGACCATCCTTCCCAATCTGGGCCGCCCGCTATTGCTGCACCAGAGGTGATAATGCTGAACCAACCCCAGGTACTTTTTGGCATTTTGTTATTACCGTTTTCCCATCTACGCCATGTTTTCCTATTTACACCGCAGGCATCAGCAGCATCTTGCATTGTTAGGTTGCCTAGCTTTCTTTGGTTGTGGATATCATTGGGGGAGGGTGATTCGCTTGGTAGTGAAAGCTCTTGAGGTGATTTTGTTGGCTGAAGTAGATCGTCACCGTACAGCCGTACAACATTTTCGATGTTAGTTTCCATAATTATATCCTTGCTTATTTGTCAGTTCGCTTGGAAAAGGGTGCCGGGTGTTTGACAACCGCTACAAGGAGCAGCACGCTTATTTCCCGCAAGGGTATTGTATTCGCGCACACCCGACATAGTCGAAGAAATCTTGTGATATAGGGGAGTTACACCGACTATCGAGGGTGTTGCTCGCCTTGTAAGTGTTGTCAAGCACCGTATACGTATTGTATGTATATGCACTTTCAATATCAATCCTCTTGTCTAAACGCTGTGTTACAAGTGTTACCCACGTTACCAAATCAATATAAACAATGAGTTAGGTAGGAATATGTTGTTACACATCTGTTACCCGGTGTGACAGCTTGTAACAGTGTGTCACACCAATTTAGGTGTGGTGTGACAGAGTGGAGCATGATGGACGGGGCATTGTCACACTTGTAACGCCTGTCACAGTGTTTTTCCACCTAACTTCCATCATGTTCAACTATTGATTTTTTGATAGCAAACAGCCCAATTCTTTTGCCAATACCGTCTATGCTGTGAAGGCTTTTATTGTGGGCGCCATTGTTTTTGAATAACAGTTTCATTTTGTTAAGTTCACTAAGTACCCCTCGTAAGTTAAATCCTTCAACTGCCTCCTTGAAACCTTCGTCAGTAAGTAGGTATAAGCCTCTGGCTTTATCGTAATACCCGACTAGGCTATGTACTGTAATTCCGTTATTGTTTTTACTGTCTGCATCTCTGAACCGCGTTGAATGCTTTAATATGAATCCACGAAGAGAATTTATACCACGCTTAGTATCGGGTATATTGGAAGAGTCTCGCCTCCATGCATCAAGTACGCTTTCTATGCTTGATATGATCTCATTCTCGGTAAAAGAGGTGACACCCGTTTTGACGGATATCAGTCCAGCAACGAGAACCAGCGCTAATCGCTGTATGGCACGCCTTTGTGCAGGGGTTGTATTGATGTTTTTGCCTAGATATTCAGTCCAGGTATCCGATTCTGATTTAATATAATGGAATAGAGCAGATGAATCTGCTTTTAATGATATTACCCTTTTAATGAATTCAGGCCCCGCAGTTCCGTAAAACATCGAGCAATTATGCTTAAGTTCATTGACAAATTCGTGTGGTTGCATCCCATGCGTATTGGTGATGACGCCCTGGTTGATGGGTATGTCCAAAAATCTATTTAATTGTCCCCCCATAGCCGTTTTGTTTTCTTCAATGCGCTGTAATACGGATATTTCACCGGTAGACAGGCAGATCATACGCCATGTTCTGTGATCCCTATGAGCGGCCTCTTTGGTCAGTCGTTTCTTTTCCTGCCCTCCCATGAGGTCATAAACGACTGTCCCAAAGTCCTTTGCACCGCAAGACCCCATTTCATCTAGTGCAAGCAGGCCGTCATTGTGAGCTGCGGCTAATCCTTCTAGTGCGTTTGATGTTGAGTTCCATCTATGGATGTATGAGGCAGAGGAAGCGCCCGGATCAGCTCCAGAGCCAAAGATGGTGGCAGCAACCTGTAGTGCTGTTGTTTTACCTTGGCTGGTTTCACCATACAAATGAAATCCACTGTTTTCAGCATTTGCAAAAAATTGCAGGGGAGATGCGAATCCTACACAAAGACTAAAAATAAGCAGGTCGTTACCACGGCATTGGTCTGCAACAAATGATTTCCATTGATCAAGATTGCCTTTCGAATGTATTGTGATAATACTTGAACTGTTTTGTTCAGGTTGGAATATCACTTTCTCGGGGTTGCTTAATGTAATGATCTGATTTGGTAACACGTACGTAGGGTGCTTGGTGTGCTCATCCATCCATCCTAATTTTGAAACAGATTTAATACGCTCATCGGTCACAAAGCTACCCAGATATTCAATTAGTGCCTTCTCTCTTCCTGGGACCACTAGTAATCCATGACTTGATAGTTCCTGGGCGAGAGTGACACTTAAATCATTCAGTCGGCGTATGGGGAAGGCTTTGGATTGTAGGTCGTTATCACGGTCAATCCAATTAATAACAACCCCCCATAGCTTGTTATATTCCCTCTGGTCGCGTGTAAATGCCGTAACCCATACAGGGCCTGAGAGCATTTGCCAGTCATCCGTGCGCTGTTGCCTGTTTACTCCATCCATGGAGATGCTATAACCCTCTGGTATAGCAATATTCACCCATGGCTTTTGGCTTATGTTTTGTATGGCTGCGTTGTTATTCATTGATGACACCGCCATTTGTGAATGGTATAAACGCTGTACAACCTGTGAATGGATTGTAAATCACCTCACCGGTTTCCCTTGGGGTAGATTCATCTAAATACCCGAACATATACGTATTGGTTTCTTCGTCAATTAGGAATACCGGGTCGTGTATGATTTTCACTTTATGTTTCTTACGGTGCTTGCGTCTTTTTCTAACATTAGAGTATGATTGGTTGTGTTTTTTCATTGCTAGTATCTCCTGAAAGCCCGTCTGCAAACGGGCTTTTATTTTTTTAAGCTGCATGATTGCTGTGCGTTCGTCTTTCGATAAATGCTATGACGTCAGCTTCTTTATATCGGACAAGTCGTCCAGCTTTAATGTACGGGAGGTTGTAGCGGCCTTCACTACGCCAAACGGCTAGCGTATGGGTAGTTACGTTAAGTAATTCAGAGACCTGCTCTGAGGTAAGTAATTTTGGTATTGTAGTCATGTAAACCATCTCCTTTAGAGGTATGTTGTTAGTGGTTAAACATGCTACGTGAAGGGGTGTTGTCTATGTGGGGGGGTAAATTTTAAAACACGTGGAATAAAAAAATTATTTTTCTTTTTCTAATATTCTCAAGTATTTATTGACTAGCCTAGTCATTGTATCGTTACTGAGTGGTGGTTCATCATCGTATGCGCTGAAAAACAGGGGGCTTTTTTGTTCAATTACTTCGATAATTTTTGTGCCTTGAATGACACCTTTTCTTGTTGTGCACTCTTTTGGAAAGGCTATGACTGCTGCCAATGCTGCACCTAATACATCTTCCCTTTTACGGGCATTGATCTCGGTGTTTTTATGTTTTTTGACTTTTGGTGTCTTTATTGTAATGGCATCTGGATACCATTCCGTTAGTTTTTCTAAAAGCAGATCTTGTATTGTAGTGAAATAGAGTATTCCTTCATCAGGCACTACATATGCATCATCAGACATAATGTCTGTAGTCATCCCCATTGAGTATGCAGGCCGCAGGTATGTGAGGCATTCCACAACTCTCTCGTGAGATAGAGATAATGATTCTGCAATGTTTTTTATTTTAACCTGGCTGCTAGCATATTGTTTATATGCTTCTCTTAAGTAATGTGTAATTTGATCAATATCATCAAATATTACTGATGTCTCACTATCATCGAGGAACAATAGACTAATAGGGCTAATTCGATATGTGTTATCGTGAGCATCTTGGAGTATATATTGCTTGCGTACTAATCGATTGAGAAGCTCTATTTCGTTGAAATTATCAATACGAAATTTTTGTGAATCAACGCCTTTAATTGCCCCTGCTGTTTTGTTGAATATTATTCTCAGAAGGTCAATTTCATCCTGCCGTAATATATTTTCAAGGGTGTTTTTCATATCTTTATGTCTCACTATCGATTAATTTTTTTGCTTCATCTATGTATGGAAGGAGAAAGTCCTCTATCTTCTGCATTGGTCCACGAAGCCGGTCTACATCTATTATTATGTAGCCTGCTGTTACATCTCCTGACGTTTTATGGTTGAGCAGGTTTTTTAATGCATAGGCTGGTATATCAAGGCTTTCGGCAATTGTGATGAATGTTCTTCTAAGGTCGTGTAGCGTGAATTGAATCTCAGATAGCTCCTTAACTTTTTCTATTTGTTTTCGTGGTTCAGCCAGGTAACCATTGCGGCCCTTTCCAGGGAATACGAAGTCAGATTTAGTGCCTTCTTTGCGCTGTTTTAGGAGGTCGTAGATGTGCTCTGTCAATGGTAACGTATGCGGCTCATTATTTTTTGTGTCGGCAATTGTTAGTGTTTTTTCTGTAAAATCCACATTAGCCCAGGTTAACCCGGCAGCCTCGTTTCTACGTAGGCCAGTGAATATTGATAATGTAAGGTAATCAGCAACCAGTGGACCGCTTGTCGTTTCAGTATTGCGTATCTGATCAACTGCTTTGAACCAAGCAGGCAATTGATTCTTTTTGAGGCATGATTTCCTCCTTTTGACGGGGTTCCATTGCTTAGTCTTGGATAGTCGTTTGACTGGGTTTTCTGGAAAAATGGACTGCCCGCTGTTGTCCTCATATCGAGCGTGAGCAAAGTTGAACAATATGCTTAAGGTTCTCATGGCATTGTTTGCATAGGCGGCGCCGTGGTGCTTTGTTAATTTTGAGTGTCTATCGCTTATCTTGTCTTTGGTTATATTGCCCATGGGTTTCTTGAGCCAGTCAGGAAATGCTACTTTCAGGTGCCTGCCATAGTCATATAGGGTTTTTGGCTTGAGATGGTCGCGGTCTAATTTGAAGACAGTAAAAATATCTTCTAGTGAAGCCGTTTGAGCCTCTTTCTTGCGTTTTTCGACCTGAGGGTTAACTCCTTGGGCAATCAGTCCTTGTAGCTTCTGTGCCTCCTTACGGGCTATATCTACTGATGCATTAGGAAAGGTGTCGATCCTGTTGCGTGTAGGCTTTCCCTGTATCTTTCGGTATAGATAAAATGTTTTTGTGCCTTTATCGGTTACTTGGAGTTGTAAGCCAGATTGTTTGGTATCATTGTAGTAATCCCTCTTACCCTTTGGCGCTGGTGGTATTGCTTCAAGGGTAGTCTTTGTGAAATTGATTCTGTTGGCCATAATCTTGTCTCATTAAAAGCGGGTGCTACCCCCGTGCTACTATATATGTGAATTTTTATGATATTTAAGGTAGCACCATGAATGATATGGTACAGATAACATATTGTTATGTAAATATTAATGAATGTTTATGAATCAGTGGGTATTATATACTTGAATAACTTGTAATCAGTAGGTCCCGCGTTCGATTCGTGGTGCCGGCACCATATTTATCAAGGGCTTAGGTGGTAATTCACCTGAGCCTTTTTTCTAATACTTCTTCCTGTCTGATTATTAAACTATCATGTTTGGCTGCAGCCTTAGCCAGAACATCTCTATCACTCAAAATTAGACACTTTATCAAATTTGTTATCTAGCATTAAAGGCCGCATTCATTTCCTAAATAGTCTTGTAGCGTTTGCCCTTGTGTAAAATCGAAATATTGCCCGCTGTTTTTTAATTCATCCATACGATCCAGTCTGAAATGGCGAAAGCTGTCGCGTAACTCACACCAGCCGACCACCGTCCAAACTTTACCCCAGTAGAATAACCCGAGAGGGTGGATGCTGCGTACTGATGATTGTTTGTCTTCACGAGTGTAGTTAAAGCGAACTTTTTGCCGGTTTTTTATCGCTTTGCGAATCAGCATCAGTTGATCACCGGCCAGTCCCTGCATGGGGAAGTCTGGCACGATCATGTCTTCGCGTTCCAGCTCGGGTTTTAAACGCTCGGGGATGATATGTTGAATTTTTTGCAAGGCCTGATTGGCTGCCTTGGCCAGTCCTTTGTCGGTCCAGGCGCGCACCATGCGTGCGCCCAATAACAAGGCTTCGAGCTCTTCTGCTGTGAACATGAGGGGAGGTAATTGGAAGCCTCGCATCAGCCGATAGCCCTGGCCTGTTTCACTGGTGATGGGTACGCCTGACAGACTCAGGTCTTGTATGTCCCGGTATATGGTGCGTGTTGATACTTCCAGTGCTTCAGCCAGCGCTTGTGCAGTGATTATGCGTTGATGATGTAAGTGCTGGATAATCTGAAAGAGTCGATCCGCGCGTCGCATGATTAGTATCGCAATGTCAGTGCCTGACATAAAAATTGCATATAGGCATCAGCGGCGATAAAACGATCAATGATCATTTTTTTACAGCGGCTACTGGTAATGCTGGATTCTTTCATGGCTGTGATGCCAATAAAATCTTTGCGTTTAAGGTCTGTTATCAATGGGTGATCTTTAGGGTACCCGCGAGGTGGGTTTACCAGTGTGCTACCCGATAATTCAAATTGTTTTTTAAAGCGTTTATCGTTGATGGCGGCGAGCCAGAATTGATCTCTTGCAATAATGGCATCACGAATCTTACCGAGTGCACCCGAATCTGGTCGCCATATGCCAACACCGACAAAGCAGTCATCGGGCTCTATGTGAACATAAAACCCCGGGGCGTGAACATCCTTCCCTTGTTCATGACGAAACTGGATGCCAATATTGGTTTTATAAGGTCGTTTGTCCTTACCAAAACGAACATCACGATGGATGCGCATTAGTGATCCCCCCACTTTTTTGGGGTGAGCCAGAAAGTGGGGGGAGATATTGGTCAGGTCATCACTCATGTCAGTGATGAATTGCAAGGCAGGTGTGCGGATCGTTTCTTCATAGACATCTTTGTGTTCATTAAACCAGTCGCGATTATTATTTTTCTTTAACTGGCGTAAAAATGACAAGCTTTGTGATGTGAAGTAGGGATTCGCCATTATGTCTGTCCTTAGCAGCTATAAGTGATTAGCGTTAGCATAGCACCCTGTGGATCACTGATCACTGCAAAACGACCAACATTAGGGATATCTCTTGGTGGCATAATGATTGTTCCACCTAGCGATTCAACCTTGTCTACTTGTTTGTCGACATTATCGACAGTGACGTAAGCGCCCCATGCGGGAGGTGCACCTTTGGCATCTGCTGGAATCGCCATCATGCCGCCAGCTTCTTCATTGCCTGTTTTGAGCATGGTGTATGGGATTTCACCTGAATGATCATCTTGCATGGTCCAGCCAAAAAGATCGCTATAGAATGCTTTGGCTCCTGCCACATCGTTTGTCATTAACTCATTCCAACTAAATGCTCCATGTTGTTTCATCGCTTGCTTGTCCATTGTTTTCTCCTTGGTTTTTAAATGAAAGCGCAGTTTAGCAATGGGCTACTGACAGCGTTATGTCAGTAGCTTGATATAAATAATTTAGGTCTGGTTCTTCATTGGGTGGGAGTTTGGAAAGATAGCGTGTTCGCATTTTCGTAAAGAGAACAGATGATCGTTTTTGATGTTGGGTATTTTTAATAAGTGTTAGCTCATCATAAGCAAAAAAGATTAAATGCAACCGTAGGTTGAAGCTAATGCTGAAAAATAATGCTTATATAGTTTTTTAAAGATAAGTAATTACGAAGAACAGGTATGGTTTGATAGGTGAATAAAGAGGTGCAGGAAGAGCTGGACGGTCAACCTGTTAATGGCCAGGTGGCTAGTAACGGGTTGACCGAGGGTTATTAGACTTTACCGTGACCTATGGCGTAGTAAGTTATGCCTGATTTTTCTAACTGTTCAGGGTCATATAAATTTCGGCCATCAAAAATAAGGGGATCTTTTAATGCCGATTTTATTTGATCAAAGTCTGGACTACGGAACTGTGTCCACTCAGTGACAATCAGTAAAGCATCCGCTCCTTCAAGGCATTCCTCGCTGTTGTTGCAGAGCTTTAAGTCATCGCGGTCACCATAGATACGGTGGGTTTCTTCCATGGCTTCCGGGTCATAGGCCTGAACCTTGGCTCCGCTTTGCCAGAGTTGTTCCATAATGGTTCGGCTAGGAGCTTCGCGCATGTCATCGGTTTTGGGTTTGAATGAAAGCCCCCATAATGCGAAGGTTTTACCTTTGAGATCCTGTTTATAGTGTCGGTTTATTTTGTTAAATAACACCATTTTCTGGCGTTTATTGACTGATTCAACAGCTTGTAAAAGCTCAGCATCGTAACCAACGTCACCGGCAGTGCGTTCCAACGCCTGTACGTCTTTTGGAAAACAGGAGCCGCCATAGCCGCAACCTGGGTAAATAAAGTGATAGCCAATACGTGGATCAGAGCCAATGCCCACACGAACTTTCTCTATGTCTGCTCCCAGGATTTCAGCTAGATTAGCCAGCTCATTCATAAAGCTGATTTTTGTGGCAAGCATGGCATTTGCTGCATACTTAGTCAGCTCAGCAGAACGGATATCCATAGGTACTAATCGTTCATGGTTGCGATTAAATGGGGCATAAAGCGTACGTAACAGCTCAGTAGTTCGAACATTGTCGGTGCCAATAACAATGCGGTCAGGGCTCATAAAGTCTTGAATCGCATCACCTTCTTTTAGGAACTCAGGGTTAGAGACGACGTCAAATTCGACATTTTTACCTCGTTTCTTTAAGGTGGTTTTTACTTTGTCGCGAACTTTATCTGCAGTGCCGACCGGAACAGTCGATTTATCGATAATAATCCGGTATTCGTCCATATGTGTGCCTATTGACTCGGCAACAGCCAGTACATATTGGAGGTCGGCAGAGCCATCCTCATCAGGAGGAGTGCCAACGGCAATAAATTGAAATAAGCCGTGTTCTGTCCCTGCTTTTGCGTCAGTCGTAAAATTCAGGCGCCCGGCTTTGACGTTTTCATGTACCAAGTCTTCCAGACCGGGTTCATAAATGGGTATTTCACCATTGTTGAGTCGGTTGATTTTGTTTTCATCGACATCAACGCAAAGTACATCGTTACCTACCTGCGCCAGGCATGTGCCGGTTACCAGGCCCACGTACCCGGATCCATATATAGTAACTTTCATAGATTTATCATTCCCAGATTGTTTGTGTTTTCAGGTGATTTTTTACGATATCGTCTGATTTATCAGATTTTTCTAAGTACTTCATCTGATTATTGCAGATTTCAATGGTTGATATTCTCTCATAATTGTCCGGATAACAATAGCTTGATAGGGGATTTCATCCTTTTATCTGGTTTTTGAGTCATTCGGGATTATTTCATGATTATTTGTATACAGTTGTTGACATAGCGTGACTTGTTTAGGAAAATACGCTGCTTGCGTTTTGGAGGGGTTCCCGAGTGGTCAAAGGGATCAGACTGTAAATCTGACGGCTCCGCCTTCGGAGGTTCAAATCCTCCCCCCTCCACCATACTCCCAGGAACTAGGGGTGAGGAACGAGGAATTAGAGTGGTTAGTCAGCGTGGAATAGCTTGGCGTGGCTGGGTGGCTTTGTTGTCCTAGTACCTAGTTCCTTATGCCTTGTTACTGGTTTTATGCGGGTGTAGTTCAATGGTAGAACTTCAGCCTTCCAAGCTGAATACGTGGGTTCGATTCCCATCACCCGCTCCAGATTTTAAGTGGTTATTGGCAGGTTTCCAGTAACCGGTAATGTTTTAGAGAGACTGGCCATAGCTTGAGTGGGGCATGAGCGCTTGTATAGTACAAGGTGTTCCTAGCCACTAGATACTAGCCACTCGCTACTGATTTTTTGCTCATATAGCTCAGTCGGTAGAGCACTTCCTTGGTAAGGAAGAGGTCACCGGTTCAAATCCGGTTATGAGCTCCAGTATAGAGTTTGATTTGTTTTTTTATTTGTTTTTTTAAGATATTGGAGGGTCACCGTGTCTAAGGAAAAATTTGAACGAAATAAACCACACGTCAACGTGGGAACGATTGGTCACGTTGACCATGGAAAGACGACGTTAACAGCCGCGATTACCAAAGTAATGGCAGAAGCGATGGGTGGAGAAGCGAAAGCTTTTGACGAAATCGATAATGCGCCAGAAGAAAGAGAGCGCGGCATCACGATTGCGACCTCACACGTAGAATATGAATCTGCAAACCGTCACTACGCACACGTAGACTGCCCGGGCCATGCTGACTATGTTAAAAACATGATCACGGGTGCGGCGCAAATGGACGGTGCGATTTTGGTAGTGAGTGCAGCGGATGGCCCGATGCCACAAACACGTGAGCATATCCTGTTGTCACGTCAGGTGGGTGTACCTTATATAGTGGTCTTCATGAACAAAGCCGACATGGTTGATGATGAAGAGCTGCTGGAACTGGTAGAAATGGAAGTCCGCGAACTGTTGGACAGCTATGACTTCCCAGGTGATGACACCCCGATTATTACCGGTTCAGCGCTGAAAGCACTGGAAGGTGATACTTCTGATATCGGCGCACCAGCGATCATGAAACTGGTTGAAGCCATGGACTCTTACTTTCCGCAGCCAGAACGCGCGGTGGATGGAGACTTCCTGATGCCAGTAGAAGATGTGTTCTCAATCTCCGGTCGTGGCACCGTTGTTACAGGTCGTATCGAGCGTGGCATTATCCACGTCGGTGATGAAATAGAAATTGTAGGCATCAAGGACACCATTAAATCTACGTGTACGGGTGTAGAAATGTTCCGCAAATTGCTGGACGAAGGTCAGGCCGGTGATAACGTAGGTATATTATTACGTGGAACCAAGCGTGAAGAAGTTGAGCGTGGTCAAGTACTGGCCAAGCCAGGATCGATCACCCCGCACACCAAGTTTGAATGTGAAGTGTATGTACTGGGTAAAGATGAAGGTGGTCGACATACGCCATTCTTCAACGGATACCGTCCACAGTTCTACTTCCGAACGACTGACGTGACCGGTGCTTGTGATTTACCGGAAGGCGTAGAAATGGTCATGCCAGGTGATAACGTACAGATGGTAGTCACTTTGATCGCACCGATTGCGATGGAAGATGGTCTGCGCTTTGCGATTCGTGAAGGTGGCCGTACTGTTGGCGCCGGTGTTGTAGCAAAAGTTATTGAATAAAGCAGGGTAAAGGTAGAAGATTAAAGGTGGCGCAAGCTGACTTTATATGTTCTATCTTTTCCTTGCAGTTATAGGCCAGTAGCTCAATTGGCAGAGCAGCGGTCTCCAAAACCGCAGGTTGGGGGTTCGATTCCCTCCTGGCCTGCCATTTTGACTAGTAAAAGACAGGATATAGATGAGTACTAAATCAGTTGAGCAAGGATCCGGGGCAGACACATTCAAGCTATTGCTTGCGTTGCTGTTGGTTGTGGCGGGTGCAATTGCTTTCTATATCTATGATGAATACTCGCTATTAATGAGAGTATTGGCTTTGCTGGTTGTGGCAGGTGTGGCAGTGTTTATTGCCTTGCAGTCAGAACGCGGACGTTTTGCGTGGTCATTTGTTGGCAGTGCAAGAACTGAAGTAAGAAAGGTAATCTGGCCTACGCGCGCTGAAACCATGCAGACAACGCTTATTGTTGTCATCATGGTGATCTTGGTTGGCGTGCTTTTATGGATTATGGATTCCTTTTTATTGTGGGCGGTTAAGTTACTAACCGGTCAGGGAGCATAGAACAATGGCGATGCGTTGGTATGTAGTGCATGCCTATTCAAATTTTGAAAATAAGGTGAAATTAAGCCTTATTGAGCGTGTCAAGCGTTTAGACATGGAAGACCAATTCGGTGAGATTCTAGTGCCTACCGAAGAGGTTGTGGAAATGAAAGAAGGACAGCAGCGTCGTAGCGAGCGGAAATTCTTTCCTGGATATGTGCTCGTGCAAATGGAAATGAATGATGACACCTGGCATTTAATCAAGGATACGCCCAAGGTGCTTGGATTTATTGGTGGCACCAGCGATAAGCCTGCGCCTATCTCGGATAAAGAAGCCAATGCAATCTTGCAACGTGTGCAAGAAGGCGTTGATAAGCCGAAGCCGAAAGTATTGTTCGAACCTGGAGAAGTGGTGCGAGTTACCGACGGGCCGTTCAATGACTTTAATGGTGTAGTAGAAGAAGTAAATTACGAAAAAAACAAGCTGGTTGTTGCCGTGCTGATTTTTGGCCGCTCAACACCCGTAGAGCTTGGTTTTGGTCAGGTCGAGAAGGGTTAGTGCTAACGCACTAGCCCTTCTCGACAGGAACTAGTAGCGAGGTACTAGTGGCTAGGAAATGATTGATGCGATTAGAATTGCATGCCGCATTTCCTAGTTACTCGTACCTAGTTCCTAGTGACTACTAACAGGGGAGCCGAAAGGCGTTTGCACCCAACAGGAGTAAAAAAAATGGCTAAGAAGATAGAAGCTTATATTAAGCTACAAGTGCCCGCTGGGAAGGCGAACCCAAGTCCTCCAGTAGGTCCTGCGTTAGGTCAGCATGGCGTTAATATCATGGAGTTTTGCAAGGCATTTAATGCTAAAACGCAAAAACTGGATCAGGGTATGCCTGTTCCTGTCGTGATTAGTGTTTATAGTGACCGCAGTTTCACTTTTATTACCAAAACCCCTCCCGCTGCAGTGCTTTTGAAAAAGCTTGCTGGCGTACCAAAGGGTAGCGGCACACCCAATACCACTAAGGTTGGTAAGGTGACTCGTGCGCAGCTTGAAGAAATCGTAAAGACCAAAGAGCCGGATCTGACAGCAGCCAGTATGGATGCAGCAGTACGTACTATTGCAGGTACAGCGCGCAGTATGGGTCTGGATGTAGAGGGTTAAGGTCATGGCGAAATTAAATAAAAAACAAAAAGTAATCAGCGAGAAACTAGAGCTAGGCAAGCAGTACCCCATTGATGAAGCCATCGCTTTATTAAAAGATCTGCCACGTGCGAAGTTTGTCGAGTCTGTTGATGTGAGTATTAATTTGGGTGTTGATCCACGTAAATCGGATCAGGTTGTACGTAGCTCAACTATCCTGCCAAATGGTACAGGAAAAAATATTCGCGTCGCTGTTTTTGCACAAGGTGAAAATGCCGATAAAGCCAAGGCTGCAGGAGCGGATATAGTAGGTTTTGAAGATTTAGCGGAAGACATCAAAAAAGGCAACATGGATTTTGATGTGGTCATTGCTTCTCCAGATGCTATGCGAGTTGTCGGGCAGCTAGGGCAAATCCTGGGTCCACGCGGCCTGATGCCGAACCCGAAAGTGGGAACGGTTACACCTGATGTAGAAGGGGCAGTCAAGAACGCAAAGGCTGGCCAGGTTCGGTATCGTACTGACAAGGCAGGTATCATCCATTGTTCGATTGGAAATATTGATTTTGAAGGCAAGGCATTACATGAGAATCTGAATGTTCTGTTGGCTGACCTGAATAAAGCCAAGCCTGCATCAGCTAAGGGTCAGTACCTTAAAAAAATCATCGTCTCTTCAACAATGGGCCCTGGCATAGCGATTGACCAGGCGTCATTGTAGAAAGACAGTAAAAATAAGGGGGTTCATCATCTGTTTTACCCTGCCAGGTTAAACGGATGCAGCCTCTGATCAGGAATATTAGTGAATTGATGTTGTCTGCCGGTCTGTACATTCTATTATCGGTAAGATTGATTCACTCGAAAGACTTTGAGCCTGGTGGCATTAGCCGCAGGGTCGTCAAAGACCGTAGGTGTCCTTAGGGGCTTAATAGGGAAACCATCCTGCGTAGATGGCATCGCTCATCAGGTTAACTACTTGGAGCTGCCAAAAAAGGTTGTCCTGTTACGGCAGTAATGCTGGCATCAGGGCTTGTTGAAGGCTATTCCAGGAGAAAAGCATATATGGCACTCAATCTGGATCAGAAAAAAGCGGTCGTTGAAGAAGTAGCTGAGGTTGCATCCACAGCTTATTCTGCAGTGGCTGCTGAGTATCTTGGCCTTACCGTAGAAGAGATGACTGAGCTACGTGCTAAAGCACGTGGTGAGGGGGTTTATCTTCGCGTTGTTAAAAACACATTGGCACGTAGAGCTGTACAAGGAACTGACTTTGAATGTATTCAGGATGGGCTGACTGGCCCATTATTGCTGGCATTTTCTCAGGAAGATCCAGGCTCAGCTGCCAGGGTGATTAAGGACTTTAGTAAAAGTAATGACAAACTGATAGTTAAGCTAGTTTCTATTGGTGGTCAATTACTGGATGCTTCTGAACTTGATAGGCTCGCGAAACTACCTACTCGTGATCAGGCAATCAGTATGTTGATGGCAGTTATGAAAGCACCGTTCGATAAGTTCGCACGTACGCTTAATGAAGTGCCTGGCAAATTGGTTCGAACGGTCGCTGCGGTACGGGACCAAAAAGAGGGCGCTGCATAGTCTTGAAACTAAGACTAAGTGGCAGAAAATAACCACAAGGTTGTTTTTATTACCAAGTAAACATTTAAATTAGGAGATAGCAATGGCTGTTTCAAAAGAAGATATTCTGGAAACTATTTCCAGCATGACTGTTATGGAAGTTGTAGATTTAATTGAATCGATGGAAGAAAAATTCGGCGTAACAGCTGCCGCTGCTGTTGCAGCAGCACCTGCTGCCGGTGGTGGTGAAGCTGCTGCTGCTGAAGAAAAGACTGAATTTGACGTTGTCATGAGCAGTTTCGGGGCTAACAAGGTTGCCGTTATCAAAGTTGTGCGTGCAGTAACCGGATTGGGTCTGAAAGAAGCGAAAGACATGGTTGAAAGTGCTCCAGGTACCGTTAAAGAAGGCGCTACCAAGGACGAAGCTGAAGACGTCAAGAAGCAACTTGAAGAAGCTGGCGCTAGCGTCGAGCTCAAGTAAAGTTTGTATTGGTTGAGAAACCAAACAACCTGTTTTGATGTTAACAGGATGGCTGGTGGCTAATGAATAGCCGCCGGCCTTTTCCTGTTTACATTGACGGGGATATTTTTTTTCTGCTTGCTGATTCGTTCAGTAAGTAAATAAACGTTATTTAACATAGACGTTGAACGATAACTGAGGTACACGATGGCCTATACTTTCACCGAAAAGAAACGTATCCGTAAGGATTTCGGTAAACGAGCTAGTATCCTAGAAGTTCCCTATTTGCTCGCAATTCAATTGGATTCCTACAGTAAGTTTTTACAAGATGGAGTCGATACCGATAGTCGCAATGATATGGGGCTGCATGCCGCCTTGAAGTCGGTATTTCCGATTGTTAGTTATTCTGGCAATGCCATGTTGGAATATGTCAGTTATCGCCTGGGAACGCCCACGTTTGATGTTAGAGAATGCCAATTACGTGGCATGACCTATTCTGCACCACTGCGTGTAAAAGTACGCTTGGTGATTTATGACAAGGAAGCGCCTGCCAACTCGCAAGTGGTAAAAGACATAAAAGAACAGGAAGTCTACATGGGTGAGATCCCATTAATGACCGACAATGGTACCTTTGTTATAAACGGTACTGAGCGAGTTATTGTTTCGCAGCTACATCGTTCTCCTGGTGTATTTTTTGATCATGATAAAGGTAAAACACATAGCTCTGGTAAACTTCTGTTTAATGCTCGCGTTATTCCTTATCGTGGCTCATGGCTGGATTTTGAATTTGATCCTAAAGATGCCGTATTCGTACGTATAGACCGTCGCCGTAAATTGCCAGCGACAATTTTACTGCGCGCGCTGGGCTATGATAACGAACAAATTCTGGATATGTTCTTTGATACCAATAATTTCACGCTAACTGATGATGGCGTTATGTTGGATCTGGTTCCTGAGCGACTGCGTGGTGAAACGGCTGCTTTTGATATTGTTGTTAAAGGTAAGGTTATCGTCGAAGAAGGCCGACGAATCACTGCACGTGTAATACGTGAGCTTGAAAAGCAAGGCGTTGAATCACTGTTGGTGTCCAAGGAATATATGCTGGGTAAAGTATTGGCAAAAAATATTGTTAATACTGAAACAGGCGAATTGATCGCAAATGCGAATGACGAACTGACAGAAGAGTTAATCGAAGCACTGGAAGAGGCTGAGGTAGCCGAGTTAGAGACCATTTATTTCAATGATCTGGATCATGGGCCTTATATATCTAATACTCTGAAGATCGATAATTCCACGACTGAGCTTGAAGCACAGGTTGAGATCTATCGTATGATGCGTCCTGGTGAGCCACCAACTAAAGAGGCGGCTCAAAACCTGTTTAATAATTTATTCTTCAATCAAGAGCGCTACGATTTATCTGCTGTTGGTCGAATGAAGTTTAATCGCCGCATCGGCCGTCAGGAAGATGAAGGTGAAAGTGTATTATCTAATGAAGACATCATCGGCGTATTAAGCATACTGATTGATATACGTAATGGTAACGGCGAAGTGGATGATATCGATCATCTGGGTAATCGTCGTATACGTTGTGTTGGTGAGATGGCTGAAAACGTATTCCGCGTTGGATTAGTACGTGTTGAGCGTGCAGTCAAAGAGCGATTGAGTCTGGCAGAATCTGAAGGCTTAATGCCGCAAGAGATGATAAATGCCAAGCCGGTTGCCGCAGCGGTTAAGGAATTCTTTGGGTCATCACAGTTATCTCAGTTTATGGATCAGAATAATCCTTTATCTGAAGTAACTCATAAACGACGTATTTCTGCATTGGGTCCAGGTGGTTTGACGCGTGAGCGTGCAGGCTTTGAAGTACGTGATGTGCATCCAACGCATTATGGTCGAGTCTGCCCGATTGAAACACCTGAAGGTCCAAACATCGGTCTAATTAACTCTTTGGCTGTGTATGCGCGTACAAACAGGTACGGTTTCCTGGAAACACCTTATCGTAAGGTTATAGATGGCAAGGTCACTGCTGATCTGGATTACCTCTCTGCCATTGAAGAGGGTCAGTTCGTTATCGCACAGGCAAACGCTGGCATCAATGATAAAGGCATGTTGTCCGATGAGCTGGTTGCCTGTCGCCATAAAAATGAATTTACACTCACTGTTGCCGAGAATGTCCAGTATATGGACGTTTCTCCACGCCAGGTTGTATCGGTTGCTGCCGCATTGATTCCATTCCTGGAACATGATGATGCTAACCGTGCGTTAATGGGTTCGAACATGCAGCGTCAGGCAGTACCGACGCTGCGTTCAGATAAGCCACTGGTGGGGACTGGTATAGAGCGTACGGTTGCGATTGACTCCGGTGTAACAGTTATTGCTCGCCGCGGTGGTTCGGTTGATTCAGTCGATGCAGGTCGTATTGTTGTACGTGTTAGTGATGCTGAAGCGGTTGCTGGTGAAGCAGGTGTGGATATCTATAATCTGATCAAGTACACGCGTTCTAATCAGAACACTTGTATTAACCAGAAGCCATTAGTAAAACCCGGAGATACAATTTCTCGTGGTGATGTGCTAGCTGACGGCCCAAGTACTGATATGGGTGAGCTGGCATTGGGGCAAAATCTAATGGTCGCCTTCATGCCATGGAATGGTTATAACTTTGAGGATTCAATCCTGATTTCTGAAAGACTGGTTCAGGAAGATCGTTTGACCACTATCCACATCGAAGAATTAACCTGTGTTGCTCGTGATACCAAGCTGGGTTCTGAAGAAATTAGCTCGGATATCCCCAACGTTGGTGAAACGGCTCTGTCGAAGCTTGATGAGTCCGGAATTGTTTACATTGGTGCCGAAGTTAAACCTGGCGATATTCTGGTTGGTAAAGTGACGCCAAAAGGCGAAACTCAGTTAACGCCTGAAGAGAAATTACTGAGAGCCATTTTTGGTGAAAAAGCATCTGACGTAAAAGATACGTCATTGCGCGTTCCATCAGGTATGGACGGTACTGTTATCGATGTGCAAGTGTTTACACGTGATGGTGTAGAAAAAGACAAGCGATCTCTCGAAATTGAAGAAGATCAGCTGGAAGCTATTCGTAAAGACCTGGGTGATCAACGTCGAATCATGGAAGAAGATTTATTCGATCGTATTGAAAAATTACTGACAGGAAAGGTTGCTGACGGCGGACCCAATAAGCTGGCTTCTGGTAGCAAGGTTTCGAAAGCTTATCTTTCTGAAGTGCCCAGGGATAAATGGTTTGAAATTCGTCTTCACAATGAAGAGGCCAACAGTCAATTAGAAGTTATGGCTGATCAATTGAAAGGCATGCAGGAGCATTTCTCTCAGTTATTTGAAGAAAAGCGATCCAAGATTATCGCGGGTGATGATCTGGCGCCTGGCGTCCTGAAAATGGTTAAAGTTTATATGGCGGTTAAACGTCGTATACAGCCTGGCGACAAGATGGCAGGACGGCATGGTAACAAGGGTGTTATTTCCATGATTGTTCCGGTTGAAGATATGCCTTATCTGGAAGATGGTACTCAAGTTGATATCGTACTGAATCCGCTGGGTGTTCCTTCTCGTATGAACGTGGGACAGATACTGGAATGTCATTTGGGATGGGCGGCCAAGGGTCTTGGTATTAAGATTGGCAAGATGTTGGAAGCGCAATCAAATATCAAAGAATTACGCGCTTTCCTTGATAAGATTTATAACAACAGTGGTAAGCAGGAAGATTTGGATAGTTTCAGCGATGATGAAATTATCGAGCTTTGCCGAAATCTTGTAGGTGGTGTACCTATGGCTACGCCTGTATTTGACGGTTGTAGCGAAGAAGAACTGCGTTATATGTTGCGGCTAGCTGATCTACCAGAAACGGGGCAAGCCCAGGTTTTTGATGGACGTACTGGCAAATCATTCGAGCGCCCGGTTACTATTGGTTTCATGCACATGTTAAAACTGAACCATTTAGTAGATGACAAAATGCATGCTCGTTCAACCGGTCCTTACAGTCTGGTAACGCAACAACCATTGGGTGGTAAGGCTCAGTTTGGTGGCCAGCGCTTTGGAGAAATGGAAGTCTGGGCATTAGAAGCCTATGGCGCAACCTATACTCTTCAGGAAATGCTGACGGTTAAGTCAGATGATGTGAATGGTCGAACCAAGATGTATAAAAACATCGTTGATGGTAATCATCACATGGAGGCTGGTATGCCCGAATCATTTAACGTACTGGTTAAAGAGATTCGTTCGCTCGGTATCAATATTGAATTGGCTCAGGATTAATCCTGAGTTAATACTCAGTAAACGCTTTAGCAGGCAGGAGAAGACATGAAAGACCTACTCAATCTCGTAAAATTACAGGGAAATGTAGAGGACTTCGAAGCGATCAAGATTGGCTTGGCATCGCCCGATATGATTCGTTCATGGTCCTATGGTGAGGTCAAGAAGCCGGAAACCATTAATTACCGCACATTCAAACCAGAACGTGACGGACTTTTTTGTGCCAAAATATTTGGTCCGGTAAAAGATTACGAATGCTTGTGTGGTAAATACAAGCGTCTTAAACACCGTGGTGTCGTTTGTGAAAAATGCGGCGTTGAAGTGACATTGGCCAAAGTACGACGTGACCGAATGGGGCACATCGAATTAGCCAGTCCGGTAGCTCATATCTGGTTCCTTAAGTCATTACCTTCTCGTATCGGTTTGTTGCTCGATATGACCTTGCGCGATATTGAGCGGGTTTTGTATTTCGAAGCATTTGTTGTTGTTGATCCTGGCATGACGACACTTGAAAAAGGTCAATTGCTATCCGATGAAGCTTATCTTGAAGCGATCGAGGAACATGGAGACGAATTTGATGCGCGCATGGGTGCAGAAGCCGTTCTTGAATTGTTGCGTTGTATCGATCTTAAAGAGCAAGCGGTCACTTTACGTGAAGAAATCTCAGCGACCAATTCTGAAACTAAACTAAAGCGACTCACCAAGCGTTCCAAGCTTGTTGAATCGTTCATCGAATCAGGCAATAAGCCTGAATGGATGATCCTTAATGTGCTGCCAGTATTGCCGCCAGATTTAAGACCACTGGTGCCTCTGGATGGTGGTCGATTTGCGACGTCTGATCTGAATGACTTGTATCGTCGTGTCATTAACAGAAACAATCGACTTAAACGACTGTTAGAGCTTAATGCTCCTGATATCATCGTGCGAAATGAAAAACGCATGTTGCAGGAATCCGTTGATGCGTTGCTGGACAATGGACGCCGAGGCCGAGCCATCACGGGAACCAACAAGCGCCCATTGAAATCACTGGCTGACATGATCAAGGGTAAGCAAGGTCGCTTCCGTCAGAATCTACTGGGTAAACGCGTCGATTACTCGGGTCGTTCGGTTATTGTGGTGGGTCCTACATTAAGACTGCATCAATGCGGTTTGCCGAAGAAAATGGCGCTGGAGTTATTCAAGCCGTTTATCTTTAATAAGCTGCAATTACGTGGGCTGGCAACAACTATTAAAGCGGCGAAAAAACTGGTTGAGCGTGAAGGTGCTGAAGTCTGGGATATTCTGGAAGACGTTATTCGTGAACATCCGGTTATGTTGAATCGTGCACCAACGCTACATCGTCTTGGTATTCAAGCATTCGAGCCAGTATTAATCGAGGGTAAAGCGATTCGCTTGCATCCTTTGGTTTGTTCAGCGTTCAACGCGGATTTCGATGGCGATCAGATGGCCGTACATGTACCCCTGTCTATTGAAGCGCAACTTGAAGCTCGTACATTAATGATGTCGACTAACAATGTGCTGTCACCTGCTAATGGTGAGCCGATTATAGTTCCTTCGCAGGACGTTGTTCTCGGTCTGTATTACATGACACGTGAACGCGTTAATGCCAAAGGTGAAGGCATGGTGTTTGCCGACACTACGGAAGTACATCGAGCTTATGAAGGTAATATGGTTGACCTGAACGCCAGTATTAAAGTGCGTATACAGGAATCTGTAATAGATGATGATGGCGAAATGCTTTCTTCCAGTCGTATTGTGGATACAACCGTTGGCCGTTCTTTAATGTATGAAATCATCCCTAAAGGGCTTTCTTTTGATCTCATCAATGATGACATGAGTAAGAAAGCTATTTCGCGCTTGATTAATATTTGTTATCGACGTCTGGGTCTGAAAACCACAGTTATCTTTGCTGACCAATTAATGTACATGGGCTTCCAGTATTCAACTAGAGCAGGTGTGTCTATTTGCTCAAATGACATGGTAGTGCCTGAAGAGAAAGCATCCATCCTGGCGAAAGCTGAAGATGAGGTTAAAGAAATCCAGAACCAATATGAGTCCGGTCTGGTAACACAGGGTGAGCGTTACAATAAGGTTATCGATATCTGGTCCCACACTAATGATCAAATTTCAAAAGCCATGATGGACAAATTGGGTTCTGAAAAAGTTATAAACGCAGAAGGTGAAGAAGTTAGTCAGAGCTCATTTAACTCTATCTATATGATGGCAGATTCTGGTGCTCGTGGTAGCCCGGCCCAGATACGTCAGTTGGCCGGTATGCGTGGTTTGATGGCTAAACCTGATGGTTCTATTATCGAAACACCGATTACTGCAAACTTCCGAGAAGGCCTCAATGTAATTCAATACTTTATCTCGACGCATGGTGCTCGTAAGGGTCTTGCAGATACAGCTTTGAAAACAGCTAACTCAGGTTACCTGACGCGTCGCCTTGTGGATGTGGCGCAAGATTTAGTCGTTACTGAAGAAGATTGCGGAACAACTGACTCACTAAAAATCACGCCAGTAGTTGAGGGCGGTGATGTTATTGAATCGCTGAGTGATCGCGTACTTGGTCGAGTAGTGAGTGAGGATATTTTCTATCCTGATTCCAATAAGGTAGCCATCGAAGCAGGCACGTTGCTGGATGAGCATATGGTTGCCAAGCTTGAAGAAATGAGCGTCGACCAGTTGATGGTGAGATCTCCTATCTTATGTAAAACCCGCCATGGTGTTTGTGCGCAATGTTATGGCCGAGATCTGGCTCGTGGACATCGTATTAACATTGGTGAGTCAGTCGGCGTTGTTGCGGCTCAATCTATTGGTGAGCCAGGTACTCAGCTGACCATGCGTACGTTCCATATTGGTGGCGCGGCATCTCGTGCAGCTTCGGTTAACAATATTGAAGTAAAATCCAACGGTAGCATCAAGCTTCATAATCTGAAGACAGTTAAAAATCGCGATGGTCACTATGTCGCTATATCACGTTCAGGTGAGTTAACCATTCAGGATGATCACGGACGTGAACGTGAGCGTTACAAAGTCGTCTATGGTTCTATTATCAGTGCTGATGATGGTGCCGAAGTTGTTGCCGGTCAGGTTGTAGCGAACTGGGATCCGCATACTCATCCAATCGTTACTGAGGTTGCTGGTATTCTTAAGTTCGTCGATTTTATCGAAGGCGTCAGTGTGAATACGCGATCAGATGAAATTACCGGTTTATCGAGTCTGACAGTTTCAGATCCTAAAACACGTGGTACTGCGGGTAAAGACCTGCGTCCAATGGTGAAACTGGTGGATGAAGAAGGTAATGACATCTTTATACCTGGCACTGAAATTCCTGCCCAGTATGCGTTACCAGCTGGAGCGATTGTCAGTGTTGATGACAATACTGCTGTAGCCGTTGGTGATGTGCTAGCACGTATTCCGCAGGAATCATCAAAAACACGTGATATTACGGGTGGTTTGCCCAGGGTTGCTGACTTGTTTGAAGCACGTAAGCCCAAAGACCCATGCATAATGGCAGAACACTCTGGTACCGTTAGCTTTGGTAAGGAAACTAAGGGTAAGCAACGGTTTGTCATCACTGATGAGCATGGCGAGCAGCATGAAGAACTGATTCATAAATGGCGTCATGTCACGATATTTGAAGGTGAGCATGTAGAGCGTGGCGAAATTGTCGTTGAGGGTGAGCCGGATCCGCATGATATTCTTAGACTTTTGGGTATTAATACGCTGGCTGAATATTTGGTAAAAGAAATTCAAGATGTTTATCGCCTGCAGGGTGTGAAAATCAATGACAAGCATATCGAAGTTATTTCGCGACAAATGATGAAGAAGGTCGAGATCAAGCATCCTGGAGATTCAAACTACCTCAAAGGAGAGCAGCTTGAGCGGTTTGGAGTCCAGGAGGTTAATGAGAAGTTAATCAAGGACGGGAAGCAGCCGGCTCTGGTTGAGCCATTATTGTTAGGTATTACCAAGGCATCTCTGGCTACTGAGTCCTTTATTTCTGCGGCTTCTTTCCAGGAGACTACTCGTGTTCTGACTGATGCAGCAGTTCGTGGTCTAAGTGATGACCTTAGAGGCTTGAAGGAGAACGTTATTGTTGGTCGACTGATTCCATCTGGTACAGGGCTTGCTTATCATGATGAGCGTCGTCGTCGACGTAGCAAAGAAAATCAGGTCGATCCCATGATTGACGCATCTGAGCTGCTTAAAGCTGGAAGTGATGCCTCGGATGCTGTTGAGATAGTGGATACTGAAAGTTAGTCAGTGGAGCTAAATTGTAGCTATCAAACGGCCCTGAATAACCTTATTCAGGGCCGTTTTTTGTAGGATTGGCTCTGTTCTGTGGCTTTTTTGACCAGAGCAATAAAAAATATAAAAAATAGCCGTAATCCCCCTTGACATAAGCATCCCTAAACTCTAATATTCCTCGGCTCTGGCAGGTCAGATTCGTCTCTGGTCTGTCTTTTTGTTTTTTTAGTATAACTATGAAGTCGGAGCACGATTTTAATGGCTACAATCAATCAGTTGGTGCGCAAGCCACGTTCGCGTAAAAAAGAGAAGAGTAACGTTCCTGCATTGGAAAGTTGCCCACAAAAGCGAGGCGTATGTACACGTGTTTATACAACAACACCAAAGAAGCCAAATTCGGCCATGCGTAAAGTGGCCCGTGTTCGTCTGACCAACGGTTTTGAAGTGACTAGTTATATCGGTGGTGAAGGCCATAACCTGCAAGAACACTCGGTCGTATTATTGCGTGGTGGTCGTGTCAAGGATTTACCAGGTGTGCGATATCACATTGTTCGCGGTAGTTTGGATACATCCGGAGTGGAAGCCAGAAGACGCGGTCGTTCTAAATACGGCGCCAAGCGTCCAAAGAGTTAATGAATTCAGATTCATAGAGAGATTTAAGAAGCCATGTCCAGAAGAAGAGAAAGCGGAAAACGAAGTATTCTTCCAGATCCAAAATTTGGCAGCCTGATGCTGGCCAAATTTGTCAATATGATCATGGTTGATGGGAAGAAATCAACTGCTGAGAAGATCGTTTATACAGCGCTTGAGTCGATAGCAGATAAGAGCAAAGGCGATTCGGTTGAAGTTTTCCAGAAGGCATTAGATAACATAAGCCCGCATGTGGAAGTTAAGTCTCGTCGTGTTGGTGGTGCTACCTATCAGGTGCCTATCGAAGTGAGAGCTGAGCGTCGTCAGGCATTGGCTATGCGTTGGATGATAGAAGCCTCGCGTAAGCGTGGAGAGAAATCCATGGCGCGTCGTTTGGCAGGAGAGGTAATGGATGCCTCAGAAAGTCGTGGCTCTGCTGTCAAGAAGAGAGAAGATACTCACCGTATGGCTGAAGCGAACAAGGCTTTTGCTCATTACCGTTGGTAAGTTAATAGGAACGCAGGCTTTGATGAGGTGGCACGTACAACTTCCATAGATCGATATCGTAATGTAGGTATCATGGCGCACATTGATGCGGGGAAGACAACCACGACAGAGCGGGTACTTTTTTATACTGGAGTATCGCACAAGATTGGAGAAGTTCATGATGGCGCAGCCACTATGGACTGGATGGAACAGGAACAAGAGCGCGGAATCACGATAACATCTGCAGCCACAACCTGTTTCTGGAAGGGCATGGATCAGCAGTTCGAGGAACACCGTATCAATATTATAGATACGCCTGGACATGTTGATTTCACTATTGAAGTAGAACGTTCCTTGCGGGTACTGGATGGTGCCTGCGCTGTTTTTTGTGCGGTTGGTGGTGTTGAGCCTCAATCTGAAACAGTATGGCGTCAGGCGACGCGTTACGAAGTACCTAGAATGGCCTTCGTTAATAAAATGGATCGTTCAGGCGCAAATTTTTTGCGTGTTGTGGAGCAGATAAAAGACCGCCTTGGCAGTCATCCTGTTCCGATGCAGCTGAATATAGGTGCTGAAGAAGGATTTGAAGGTGTGGTTGACCTGGTTCGTATGCAGGCCATCTACTGGAATGAAGAAGATCGTGGTGTAACTTACGAAGCGCGCGAAATTCCTGATGCCTTGAAAGCTCAATGTGGTGAGCTACGTGAGCAGATAGTTGAGGCAGCCGCTGAAGCTACCGAAGCGTTAATGGATAAATACCTTGAGCAAGGTGAGCTCTCGGAAGACGAGATAAGGGAAGGTATACGTCTACGTACATTGAGTAATGAAGTGGTGCCTTGTTTCTGCGGGTCCGCATTCAAAAACAAAGGTGTGCAGGCTATGTTAGATGCAATTGTTACCTACATGCCTTCACCTCTCGATGTGCCAGCCATCAAGGGTATTCTTGATGATAAGGATGAAACTGAAGGAGAGCGTCATTCATCAGATGATGAACCGTTTGCTGCTTTAGCCTTCAAGATTGCAACGGACCCTTTTGTTGGGACCTTGACATTCTTCCGGGTTTATTCAGGAGTAATTTGTTCCGGAGACTCGGTGTATAACTCGGTCAAAGGAAAAAAAGAGCGTGTTGGTCGTATCGTGCAGATGCATGCCAATAGCCGAGAAGAGATTAAAGAAGTTCGCGCTGGAGATATTGCAGCGGCAGTTGGTTTGAAAGACGTGACCACAGGTGACACATTATGTGACCTGGCAGAAGTCATCACGTTGGAGCGCATGGAGTTTCCGGATCCGGTAATTTCAATTGCGATAGAGCCCAGGACTAAGAGCGACCAGGAAAGAATGGGTGTTGCTCTATCCAAGTTAGCACAGGAAGATCCATCTTTCCGCGTGCACACGGATGAAGAGTCTGGGCAAACCATCATTTCCGGGATGGGTGAGTTGCACCTGGAAATAATTGTCGATCGCATGAGGCGTGAATTTAGTGTTGAAGCGAATGTAGGTAAGCCGCAGGTTGCATACCGAGAGACTATTCGTCAGACAATAGAACAGGAAGGCAAGTTCGTCAGGCAGTCAGGCGGACGCGGCCAATATGGCCACGTTTGGTTGAAGATAGAGCCTCAAGAGCCGGGAGCCGGCTACGAATTTGTTAACGACATAGTCGGAGGGGTTGTACCCCGTGAGTATATTCCGGCAGTCGATAAAGGAATATCAGAGCAGATGCAGAGTGGAGTGTTGGCAGGGTACCCTGTCGTTGATGTCAAGGTCACTCTGTATGATGGTTCGTATCATGATGTGGACTCGAATGAAATGGCATTTAAAATTGCCGGATCTATGGGTTTCAGAGACGGGGTTAGCGCAGCAGATCCCGTGTTGCTTGAGCCAATCATGAGTGTTGAAGTGGTGACACCTGAGGACTATATGGGTGATGTCATGGGAGACTTGAGCCGACGCCGTGGTCTGGTGCAGGGGATGGACGATAGTCCCGCTGGCAAGATTATACGAGCAGAAGTTCCATTGTCAGAGATGTTTGGTTATGCCACTGACTTGCGATCAGCAACCCAGGGCAGAGCAACATACTCGATGGAATTTGAAAAATACAGTGAGGCTCCTGCCAGTGTGGTGGCAGCTGTAACAAAATCGTTTTAATAGTACTAACTTTATAGAACATAAGAGGTAGCGCGCCGTGTCTAAGGAAAAATTTGAACGAAATAAACCACACGTCAACGTGGGAACGATTGGTCACGTTGACCATGGAAAGACGACGTTAACAGCCGCGATTACCAAAGTAATGGCAGAAGCGATGGGTGGAGAAGCGAAAGCTTTTGACGAAATCGATAATGCGCCAGAAGAAAGAGAGCGCGGCATCACGATTGCGACCTCACACGTAGAATATGAATCTGCAAACCGTCACTACGCACACGTAGACTGCCCGGGCCATGCTGACTATGTTAAAAACATGATCACGGGTGCGGCGCAAATGGACGGTGCGATTTTGGTAGTGAGTGCAGCGGATGGCCCGATGCCACAAACACGTGAGCATATCCTGTTGTCACGTCAGGTGGGTGTACCTTATATAGTGGTCTTCATGAACAAAGCCGACATGGTTGATGATGAAGAGCTGCTGGAACTGGTAGAAATGGAAGTCCGCGAACTGTTGGACAGCTATGACTTCCCAGGTGATGACACCCCGATTATTACCGGTTCAGCGCTGAAAGCACTGGAAGGTGATACTTCTGATATCGGCGCACCAGCGATCATGAAACTGGTTGAAGCCATGGACTCTTACTTTCCGCAGCCAGAACGCGCGGTGGATGGAGACTTCCTGATGCCAGTAGAAGATGTGTTCTCAATCTCCGGTCGTGGCACCGTTGTTACAGGTCGTATCGAGCGTGGCATTATCCACGTCGGTGATGAAATAGAAATTGTAGGCATCAAGGACACCATTAAATCTACGTGTACGGGTGTAGAAATGTTCCGCAAATTGCTGGACGAAGGTCAGGCCGGTGATAACGTAGGTATATTATTACGTGGAACCAAGCGTGAAGAAGTTGAGCGTGGTCAAGTACTGGCCAAGCCAGGATCGATCACCCCGCACACCAAGTTTGAATGTGAAGTGTATGTACTGGGTAAAGATGAAGGTGGTCGACATACGCCATTCTTCAACGGATACCGTCCACAGTTCTACTTCCGAACGACTGACGTGACCGGTGCTTGTGATTTACCGGAAGGCGTAGAAATGGTCATGCCAGGTGATAACGTACAGATGGTAGTCACTTTGATCGCACCGATTGCGATGGAAGATGGTCTGCGCTTTGCGATTCGTGAAGGTGGCCGTACTGTTGGCGCCGGTGTTGTAGCTAAAATAATCGAGTAAACGACTATGTCCAAGCAAAGAATACGTATCCGACTGAAGGCTTTTGATCATCGACTGATTGACAAGTCTGCCGTTGAAATAGCAGAGACTGCCAAGCGCACAGGAGCACAGGTTCGTGGTCCGATTCCTCTGCCAACGAAGAAGGAACGATTTACGATCCTGATTTCACCGCATGTTAATAAAGATGCGCGTGATCAGTACGAATTGCGCACACACAAACGTTTGATGGATATCGTAGATCCAACTGACAAGACGGTTGATGCGCTGATGAAATTGGATCTGGCCGCTGGCGTAGATGTACAGATAAAATTGAATTGATTGCAGAAAAAGCAACTGGGGTTTGGTAATGACTATTGGTTTAGTAGGTCGAAAAGCAGGCATGACACGCGTCTTCACAGAAGCAGGTGAATCTATTCCTGTCACTGTGATTGAAGTAGAGCCTAATCGGGTTGCACAAGTGAAAGCGGATGAGACTGATGGTTATCGTTCAATTCAAGTGACTGTCGGGCAACGCAAGGCATCTCGAGTTAATAAAGCGGCTGCAGGGCACTTTGCTAAGGCGGGTGTTGAGGCTGGCCGAGGACTCTGGGAGTCACGTCTGGATGATGGCGAAGGTGAAGGTATTGAAGTAGGTTCAGAGATTAAAGTGGATGTCTTTGAAGCTGGACAGATTGTCGATGTTACAGGCACTTCGATCGGTAAAGGTTTTGCAGGTGGTGTTAAGCGTCATAATTTCCACATGCAAGATGCTACACATGGTAATTCGTTATCGCATCGTGCTCCTGGTTCTATAGGCCAAAATCAGACGCCTGGACGAGTATTTAAAGGCAAAAAAATGGCGGGCCACATGGGTAATGCGCGTTGCACAACTCAGAATCTGGAGATTGTTCGCGTAGATGTTGATCGCAATCTGTTATTAATTAAAGGCTCAGTGCCTGGTTCCAAAGGCGGCGATGTAATTATTCGCTCCGCTGTAAAAGCTTGATAGGAGTAGATGATGGATCTACAAATGCAAAAAGCCAGTGGTAATGCGAAGCTAACTGTTTCTGATGCTGCGTTTGGTCGAGAATTTAATGAAGGACTGGTTCATCAAGCAGTAGTTGGTTATCTAGCTACAGCCAGAGCTGGAACTCGTGGGCATAAGAGTCGTTCAACTGCGAGTGGCGGCGGAATAAAACCTTGGAGACAAAAGGGGACAGGGCGCGCGCGTTCTGGTACAATTCGCAGCCCGATCTGGAAAGGCGGCGGTAAAACCTTTGCGATCTCGGGTGGTCAAGACCATTCGGTGAAGTTGAACAAAAAAATGTACCGGGCTGCTATGCAATCTATTCTTTCAGAATTGGTTAGGCAGGAGCGCTTGGTTATTATTGATGATATGTCTTTGGATGCACCAAAAACCAAGGCATTGTTATCAAAGCTATCTGATTTAGGTGTAGGTGAAAAAGCATTGATAGTAACAGAATCGGATAATTTGAATCTGTTTTTAGCTGCCCGTAATCTGCCTTATATTGAAGTTGAAGATGTGGCAGGCCTTAATCCGGTCAATTTGGTCGGAGCTGAACGAGTTGTAATGACAGAAGCTGCGATTAAGCGCGTAGAGGAGTTACTCGGATGAGCCAGGAAAGATTGATGAAAGTATTGCTAGCCCCTCACGTTTCTGAGAAAACGACTCGAGTTGCTGATCAGTCTAATCAGGTTGTCTTTAAAGTATTGCCTGATGCGACCAAAGCCGAAATAAAGAAAGCAGTAGAATTGCTTTTTGAAGTAAAAGTGACTTCAGTACAAGTAACCAACTTGAAAGGTAAGTTGAAGCGTTTTGGCCAAAGTATCGGACGTAGAAAGAATTGGAAGAAGGCCTACGTAACGTTGGCTGAAGGTCAGGACATAGATTTTATTGGCGGCGAGACTGCTTAATAAACTGGATTAAATGAATCGAATTTTGGTTGTAAGCTCATGGCGATAGTAAAAGTAAAACCGACATCACCTGGTCGACGTGGCCTGGTTAAAATTGTCTCCCCGCATTTACATAAGGGTGAGCCTTATGAGCCACTGCTTGAGAAAAAGAGCAAGAATGGCGGTCGTAATAACTACGGAAGAATTACAGTGCGCCATCAAGGTGGTGGACACAAGCAACGTTATCGCGTAATAGATTTCAAACGCGACAAAACAGGAATTCCTGCTGTTGTTGAAACAATTGAATATGATCCGAATAGAACTGCGCATATCGCACTGGTTCTTTATGCTGATGGTGAGCGCCGCTACATAATTGCCCCTAAGGGTTTGCGAGCAGGCGATCAAGTTATGTCTGGTGTTGATGCTCCAATAAAGCCAGGTAATGCTATGCCTATGCGTAACATTCCAGTTGGAACAACAGTTCATAATATTGAAATGAAACCTGGTAAGGGTGGTCAGATTGCTCGAAGTGCTGGCACCTCTGCGCAGATTGTAGCTAGAGAAGGAGCGTATGCAACATTACGTCTCCGTTCAACTGAAATGAGAAAAGTTTTAGCAGACTGTATGGCCACAATTGGTGAAGTCAGTAATGACGAGCACAGTTTGCGTAAATTAGGTAAGGCTGGTGCATCACGCTGGCGTGGAATCAAGCCGACTGTTCGTGGTGTTGCCATGAACCCGGTAGATCATCCACATGGTGGTGGTGAAGGTCGTACTTCCGGTGGTCGTCACCCTGTATCTCCTTGGGGAACGCCTACTAAAGGTTATAAAACTCGTAAGAACAAGCGTACTAATCGCTTGATCGTACGCCGTCGTACTAAAAAGTAAGGACTGAGGTGTAAACTGTGCCACGTTCAGTAAGAAAAGGTCCATTTGTAGATCTGCATTTAACAAAAAAAGTAGATGAAGCAAGGGCATCAAATAGTAAAAAGCCAATAAAAACCTGGTCTAGAAGATCCATGGTTTTGCCTGATATGGTGGGTTTAACCATCGCAGTACACAACGGCCGTCAACATGTGCCTGTGCTGATTTCAGATAATATGGTTGGACATAAACTCGGCGAATTCTCCGCAACCCGTACTTTTAAGGGTCATGCCGGCGATCGTAAAGCCAAGTAACGGAGCGTTGAAATGACATCTGCAAAACTAACAAATGCAAAAATTTCAGCTCAGAAGGTTCGACTTGTTGCTGATCAAGTGCGGATGATGCCAGTAGAGCGCGCTCTTGATTTACTGAATTTCAGTAATAAGAAAGCTGCAGGCCTGGTAAAGAAAGTGTTGGAATCTGCTATCGCAAATGCGGAGCATAATGATGGCGCTGATATTGATGAGCTTAAAGTTAAGACAATTTATGTGGACGAAGGTCCAACCCAAAAGCGCTGGAGAGCCAGAGCAAAGGGTCGTGGTAACAGAATTCTCAAACGCACCAGTCACATTACCGTGACTGTGGCTGAGTCGTAATAGGAGCAGACCGTAATGGGTCAAAAAGTACATCCAACTGGTATTCGACTAGGTATATCTAAAGACTGGACAGCGCGTTGGTACGCTGGGTCAGATACTTTTGCAGATACCCTGGAGCAGGACTTGAAGGTTAGGGCGTTTCTGAAAAAGAAATTGAAGCAGTCTTCAGTAAGCCGAATTCAAATTGAAAGACCTGCACGTAGTGCTCGTGTCACTATATTTACTGCTCGACCAGGAATGGTTATCGGTAAAAAAGGCGAAGATATCGAGAAACTGCGCAATGAATTAATCAAAATGATGGAAGTGCCTGTCACGGTTAACATTGAAGAGATTCGCAAGCCTGAGCTTGATGCTGAATTAGTCGCTGAAAGTGTAGCGCAACAGTTAGAACGTAGAATTATGTTTCGACGTGCGATGAAACGAGCTGTTCAAAATGCGATGAGGCTAGGTGCTCTGGGTATCAAGATCAATGTATCCGGTCGTTTGAATGGTGCGGAAATCGCTCGAGCTGAATGGTATCGAGAAGGCCGAGTTCCTCTTCACACGTTACGTGCAGATATTGACTATGGTACAGCTGAAGCCAATACGACTTACGGTATTATTGGAATAAAGGTCTGGATCTTCAAAGGTGAAGTGTTTGAAGGTGCTGAAACAGAAGCTGACAAAAAAGCAGCAACAGCCAGTTAACGGAGTTCTGGATAATGTTACAACCAAAGAGAACAAAGTTTCGTAAACAAATGAAAGGCCGTAATCGCGGTCTGGCACAGGCTGGCAACAAGGTTAGCTTTGGTGAATACGGACTAAAAGCAGTCGAACGTGGGCGCATAACTGCGCGCCAGATAGAAGCCGCTCGTCGTGCGATGACACGTCATATTAAACGTGGCGGTAAAGTTTGGATTCGATTATTTCCAGACAAACCTATTACTAAAAAGCCTCTTGAAGTTCGTCAAGGTAAAGGTAAGGGGAATGTAGAATATTGGGTGTCATTAGTACAACCAGGTTCTATGTTATATGAGATGGAAGGTGTTTCAGAAGAGATCGCTCGAGAAGCATTTCGTCTGGCAAGTGCCAAGCTCCCCATTAAGACTATTTTTGTAAGTCGGACGGTGATGTAATGAAAGCGAATGATCTTCGTCAAAAAAATGAGCAGGACTTATCTAAAGAGCTGGATGATTTGTTGCGAGAACAGTTTAATTTGAGAATGCAGCAGGGTACTGGACAGCTGGCAAGACCTGATCAAATGAAAAAAGTGCGCCGAAATATTGCTCGCATTAAAACTGTATTAAATGAAAAGTCTCGTACAGGTGACGCATCATGAGTGAAGCTGCCCAGGTAAGCAAAAGTACACGCACCATTACCGGTCGCGTAGTAAGCAATAAAATGGACAAGACGATTACTGTCCTGGTTGAACGTAAAGTAAAACATCCTATATACGGAAAATTTATCAGACGTTCTACTAAAGTGCATGCACATGATGAAAATAATGCATGCAATGAAGGCGATACAGTTATTATTGAGCAGTGTCGGCCTTTATCCAAATCCAAGAACTGGAATTTGGTAAAAGTAGTCAATTAATAACAGGTTGTTACTCACAATCGGTGAGTGATAGCGATTTTTTAATTTTAGTATTTGGAAGTTAGCCATGATACAGATGCAAACAGTACTTGATGCGGCGGATAACAGTGGTGCTCGCCGTGTACAGTGTATAAAAGTGCTGGGAGGCTCGCATAGACGTTATGCAGGGATTGGTGACATTATTAAAGTGAGTGTCAAAGAAGCTATTCCCCGCGGTAAAGTCAAAAAGGGTGAGGTTTACAACGCTATTGTCGTTCGTACACGTAAAGGTGTCCGTCGTTCAGATGGCTCCCTGATTCGTTTTGATGGTAATGCAGCTGTTTTACTGAATGCGAATCTGCAGCCAATTGGCACTCGTATTTTTGGCCCTGTGACACGTGAGTTGCGAGGTGAGAAATTCATGAAAATTATCTCACTGGCACCTGAAGTGCTTTAATCGGAGACTGGATTATGCGCAGAATTAAAAAGGGTGATGAGGTAGTAGTAACTACTGGTAAAGATAAAGGTCGACGTGGCACAGTAAGAAGTGTGTTGGCTGATGGGCGACTGATTGTTGAGAGTATCAACGTAGTTAAAAAGCATACTAAAGCTAATCCTAATGCTGGTGTTGCTGGTGGAATTATTGACAAAGAAATGCCAATCAATGGCTCAAATGTCATGCTATATAATCCAGCCACAGAAAAGGGTGATAGAGTAGGCTTCAAATTCCTAGAAGATGGCAGAAAAGTTCGTTATTTCAAATCAAATGACGAAGTAATTGATGCGTAAGGGTTGATGTAACGATGGCTAGATTACAAGAATTATATAAAACAACTTTAGTTGACCAGTTGAAAAATGAACTGCAACTAAAGAATGTAATGGAAGTACCCAAGATCACCAAGATCTCAATTAATATGGGTGTGGGTGAAGCATTGGCTGATAAGAAAGTGCTTGAGCATGCTGTGGGTGATATGGAAAAAATTGCGGGTCAAAAAGCCGTTGTAACCAAGGCACGTAAATCTATAGCGGGATTCAAACTGCGTGAAGACTGGCCAGTAGGTTGTAAAGTTACACTTAGAAGGGAGCGTATGTATGAGTTCCTGGATCGATTGATCAGTATTGCAATTCCTCGCATACGTGACTTTCGTGGGTTGAACCCAAAGAGTTTTGATAAGAATGGCAATTTCAGCATGGGTACTAATGAACAAATCATTTTCCCTGAAATTGATTATGATAAAATAGATACGCTTAGGGGGTTGGATATTACTATCACAACGACTGCGCGTAATGCAGATGAAGGAAGAGCCTTATTAAAGGCGTTTAACTTCCCTTTCAAAGGTTGAGGTAATCTGAATGGCTAAAACCAGCATGATCAATCGTGAGAAGAAGCGAACTCAAACTGTAAAGAAATACGCAGCAAAGAGAGAAGCTTTGAGAGCGACTATTAAAAGCCCAGCGTCTAGCTATGAAGAAATTATAGTGGCTGTTAGAAAATTGCAGTCATTACCAAGAGATGCGAGTCCTAGTAGGCAACGTAATCGTTGTCGTTTGACGGGAAGGCCTCATGGCTTCTATCGCAAGTTCGGCTTATCTCGAAACAAATTAAGAGAAGCAGCTATGCGTGGAGATGTTCCCGGTCTGCGCAAGGCTAGTTGGTAATTATTTAAACAGGATCTTATTTAGGAAGTATCTGATATGAGTATGACTGATCCCATCGCAGATTTATTGACCCGTGTAAGAAATGGGCAGTCTGCTAGTAAGGCAGAGGTGACGATGCCTTCTTCCAAGCTTAAGGTTGAGATTGCAAAAGTACTAAAAGACGAAGGTTATGTCGATAGTTATGCAGTCAACGATGTAGAAGGTAAAGCGAATCTGGTTATTCAGTTACGTTATTATCAGGGCAAGCCTGTTATTGACAAAATAAAACGTGTCAGCAGGCCTGGATTAAGGATCTTTAAAGGTAAAAGTGAGCTGCCCAAAGTCAATGGTGGGTTAGGTATTGCTATTATTTCTACCTCTAAAGGTGTTATGACAGATCAGGCAGCACGCACCGCCGGCGAGGGTGGTGAAGTTCTCTGCACGGTTTCGTAAGCGGGTTAACGGTAAAAAAAGATGTCCAGAATTGCGAAGAATCCAATTAGTTTGCCGAAGGGAGTTGATGTAGCTCTCTCAGGTAATTCCGTCAATGTAAAAGGCCCGAAAGGTCAGATGAACATGGAATTACACGGTAGTGTTGAAATAAATCAGGAAGGAAGTGAGCTAACTTTCAAGCCTCGAACGAATCAAAAAACTGGCTGGGCTATGTCTGGTACCATGCGCTCACTAGTGAGTAATATGGTGACTGGAGTCAGCAACGGTTTTGAGAAAAAATTATTGCTGGTAGGTGTTGGTTATCGCGCCCAGTCAAAAGGAAAAGTGCTGAATCTAACATTAGGGTTCTCGCATCCAATTGATTATGCAGTACCTGAGGGTATTACTATCGATACACCTAGTCAGACTGAAGTTATTGTGAGCGGGTGTGATAAACAGAAAGTAGGACAGGTTTCTGCAGAAATTCGTGCTTTCAGGCCACCTGAACCTTATAAAGGTAAAGGTGTTAAATACGCGGATGAAACAATTATCCGTAAAGAAGCTAAGAAGAAGTAAGGTAAGGGTGTAAGTGATGGATAAGAAATCTGCACGAATCAGACGGTCACGAAAGTCCCGAAGTAAAATCCGGGAGCTTGGTGCAACACGTCTTTGTGTGTATCGTACGCCTCGTCATATATATGCGCAGGTGATCTCATCAACTGGTAGTGAAGTGCTGGCAAGTGCATCGACACTTGACAAAGCGTTACGCGCTGACGTTAAAAGCACTGGTAATGCAGATGCTGCAGTTCAAGTAGGCAAGGCTATTGCTGAAAGAGCAAAAGCAGCGGGCATTACAAAAGTTGCATTTGATCGTTCCGGTTTTAAATATCATGGTCGAATTAAGGCCTTGGCAGAAGCAGCGCGTGAAAGCGGGCTTGAGTTTTAAGGGTAAATAGTATGTCAGTAGCTGAAGTTACAAATTCAGGTGATGAATTATTAGAGAAACTGGTTGCCGTTAATCGCGTAGCTAAAGTTGTTAAGGGTGGTCGTATATTCGGCTTTACTGCCCTGACAGTGGTTGGTGATGGTAACGGAAAAATAGGCTTTGGTTACGGAAAGGCACGTGAAGTGCCCGTTGCAATCCAAAAGGCTATGGAAAAGGCCAGAAAGAATATGAAGCAAGTCGCTTTAAATGGCGGCACACTTCAATATGACATCACATCCAGGCACGGTGCGAGCAAAGTGTTCATGAAGCCTGCATCAGAAGGTACTGGAATCATTGCCGGTGGTGCCATGCGTGCAGTGTTTGAGGTAGTCGGTGTACATAACGTACTTGCAAAATGTATTGGATCTCGTAACCCAATCAACGTTGTACGTGCTACTATCCGTGGCCTGACTGATATGGCCTCTCCGGAAAGTGTTGCTGCTAAACGTGGTAAAAAAGTTAAAGATATCGTGAGTTAAGTCATGAGTGATCAAAAGTTAAAAGTTACATTAATTAAAAGCATGAATGGTCGTATTCAAAGCCATCAGGATTGTGTTCGTGGCCTGGGTTTACGGAAGATTCGTCAATCTGTAACGGTTGATGGTACTCCAGAGAATCGTGGCATGATAAACAAAGCCTATTATATGCTTAAGGTAGAGGAAGCCTGATATGCGTCTTAATACACTAAAACCTGCGGAAGGTAGTAAAACTGATGCAAAACGTGTGGGTCGAGGCATTGGGTCTGGTTTCGGTAAAACCTGTGGTCGAGGACATAAAGGTCAAAAGTCGCGATCTGGTGGTTTTACTAAAGTTGGTTTCGAAGGCGGGCAAATGCCATTGCAAAGACGTTTACCTAAAATAGGTTTCCGTTCGCGCAAAGCTAAACGTACTGATGAAATTCGCTTATCAGAACTTCACCTGGTTGAAGGCGATGTTATTGATATGTTGTCATTAACGAAAGCCAAATTAATCACGGATAGAATTTTAAAAGCCAAGATTATTGATTCTGGAAAGGTTGAAAAAGCAGTTACCGTAAAAGGTGTTCCTGTAACCAAAGGTGCTCGAGCAGCTATTGAAGCAGCTGGCGGTAAGGTAGAAGATTAAATTGGCTAAAGCAGGCGCAAATCTGCCAGGGGGTCTTGGCGGCGCAACACAAGTCAAGGAATTGCGTAGGCGATTATTGTTTGTATTAGGCGCGTTGTTTGTTTTTCGGGCTGGTACATTTATAACAGTACCAGGTTTAAATCCTGTAGAGCTTGCACAACTATTTGAGTCGCAAAGAAATACGATTTTAGGCATGTTTAACATGTTCTCGGGAGGCGCACTGGAACGCCTTTCTATTTTTGCGCTGGGCATCATGCCTTATATATCGGCCTCTATCATCATGCAGTTATTGACGGTAGTGCTTCCTTCATTAGAAGCCTTGAAGAAAGAAGGTGAAGCCGGGCGAAGAAAGATTACTCAGTACACACGATACGGAACAGTCGTATTAGCAACATTTCAGGCGCTGGGTGTTGCTATAGGTTTAGGCAGGCAGCCAGGATTAGTTACTATCGATGTAGGTAGTTTTTATTTTACTACCGTCATTATATTAGTAACTGGGACGATGTTCCTGATGTGGCTGGGTGAACAGATCACCGAGCGTGGGATAGGTAATGGTATATCCATGCTTATTTTCGCAGGCATTATTGCAGGCTTGCCCAGTGCAATTGGTACAACTTTAGAGTTGGCCAATACGGGTGAAATGAGTATTTTCATGGTACTGATATTGTTCTTGGTAACAATAGCAGTAACTGCCTTTGTGATCTTTGTAGAAAGAGGTCAGCGCAGGATTACGGTCAATTATGCTAAACGCATGCAGGGCCGGAAAATGTATGCAGCACAGAGCAGTCATTTACCATTGAAGCTTAATATGTCAGGTGTTATTCCACCCATATTTGCTTCCAGTTTAATTCTGTTTCCAGCGACCATGGGTAAATGGGTAGGAGATAGTTCAGACGGTCTGCAGTGGTTAGGAGACTTTGCACAATTATTGTCTCCTGGACAGCCGTTATACGTGCTTGTTTATGCGATGTTAATTATATTTTTCTGCTTTTTTTACACGGCATTGGTATTTAATTCGCGTGAGACTGCTGAAAATTTAAAGAAATCAGGTGCTTTTATACCTGGAATACGACCAGGTGAACAGACGGCGAAATACATAGATGGCGTATTATCGAAGCTGACTATGGCCGGAGCAATTTACATTACTTCAGTGTGTTTATTGCCCGAATTCTTAATTCTTTACTGGGATGTTCCATTTTACTTTGGTGGAACGTCCTTATTGATTATTGTTGTAGTTGTGATGGATTTTATGGCGCAAATGCAAGCCCATATGATGTCGCAACAGTATGAAGGGCTTATGAAAAAGGCTAACCTCAAGGGTTATGGTCGATCTGGGCTACAGTAAAATAGTTTTTAATATCAATGCGTTACTTGTGTTTCGCGATTATTTAGTGGAGTAGGCAAATGAAAGTTCGCGCATCAGTAAAAAAAATGTGTCGAAATTGCAAAGTTGTTCGCCGTAATGGTGTTGTGCGGGTAATCTGCAAAGAACCCCGCCATAAACAGCGCCAGGGTTAAGCGATTAATATTTATTTTTAGACAGTTTTAAGATATCATGGCGCGTTCGCCGGAGATGATCCGGTTATCGCGTTTGTGCAAGAGGAAGATTTAAATGGCTCGTATATCAGGAATTAATATTCCAGACCATAAGCATGCAGTGATTTCACTGACATCAATCTACGGGATTGGCAGCACTCGTGCAAAAGCTATTTGTGATGCGACCGGTATTGGTACATCTACTAAAATCGCTGAACTCGATGAAGCTGATCTAGAAAAACTGCGTACTGAAGTTGGAAAATTTGTCGTTGAAGGCGATTTACGCCGTGAAGTCACGATGAACATCAAGCGATTGATGGATTTGGGTTGTTACCGCGGAATACGTCATCGTCGCGGATTACCATTACGAGGTCAGCGTACTAAAACTAATGCGCGAACACGTAAAGGTCCACGCAAGCCCATTAAACGTTAATCGTTTATTATTAAATTTAAGTTTATATTTAGGTAATTAGGATATGGCAAAGCCAGTAGCTCGTAAAAAGAGGATTAATGTATCCGATGGGGTAGCCCACATACATGCTTCTTTTAACAATACAATCGTAACTATCACTGATCGACAGGGTAATACATTATCCTGGGCAACAGCTGGTGGTTCTGGTTTCCGTGGTTCTCGCAAGAGTACGCCGTTTGCAGCCCAGGTTGCAGCAGAGCGTGCAGGAAAAGTTGCGCAAGAATATGGAATGAAAAATGTTGAGGTGATGGTTAAGGGACCTGGTCCTGGTCGTGAGTCTGCAGTCAGAGCACTTAATGCACTGGGTTTTAAGATCACTAACATTACCGATGTTACCCCCATTCCACATAATGGTTGCCGCCCACCAAAACGGCGCAGAGTTTAACCCGGAGGTTATCAGTGGCTAGATATATTGGTCCTAAGTGCCGTTTGTGTCGTAGAGAAGGTACAAAACTGTTCTTGAAAGGAGAGAAATG
>Ga0316205_10000782_pt1 | contig 49176 bp, 47 predicted proteins | sample 3monthpyrite_MG_FD_204941 | JGI IMG/M metagenome (GOLD analysis project Ga0316205, IMG submission 204941) | Microbial mat bacterial communities from mineral coupon in-situ incubated in ocean water Damariscotta River, Maine, United States -... | ecosystem: Environmental > Aquatic > Marine >...
TCATATATTTAAACTTAAGCTAAGGGTAAGGCAGTAGCCCCCCCTTTATAATAACTGTCTTCCCTACTACGGAGATCGCCATGGCAGCAAAGAAGATTTATGAAACACCCATGCTTGATGAACTTGAGTCAGGTCCCTGGCCTAGCTTCATCACCGGTATTAAAGCACTGCGTGATAACCACGAAAACCAGTTCATCGCTGATGTAACTAGTTCATTACTTGGTCAGCTAGAGCACTCTTACGAAACACGTAAGGGTTACTGGAAAGGCGGTACTGTATCTGTATTCGGTTACGGCGGTGGTGTTATTCCACGTTTCTCTGAAGTAGCGGATGCGTTCCCAGAGTCTAAAGAATTCCATACCATTCGTGTACAGCCGACTCCAGGTAACTACTACACAACTGATATGCTAAACCAGTTGGGCGATTCATGGGAAAAGAACGGTTCAGGCCTGCAAACTTTCCACGGTCAGACGGGTAACATCATGTTCATCGGTACAACAACTGATGGCACACAGAAATTCTTCGACGACATCAACGACTACGGTTGGGATATGGGTGGCGCTGGCCCTTGTGTTCGTACTGCTATGTCTTGTGTTGGTGCGGCGCGTTGTGAGATGTCTAACTGTAATGAGCACGCAGCTCAGCGTTGGTTGGTTAACAACTTTACAGATGACGTTCATCGCCCTGCTCTACCTTACAAATTCAAATTCAAAATCTCTGGTTGCCCTAACGATTGCCAGAACGCTATTGAACGTGCTGACTTTGCAGTTATCGGTACATGGCGTGATGATATGCGTGTTGATCAGGCTGAATTTGCTAAATACGTTGAAGCTAAAGGCCGTCAATACATTATTGACAACGTAATCACTCGTTGCCCGACTCAGGCACTTGGCCTGAACGATGACAACACCATTGCGGTTGATAACCGTAACTGTGTACGTTGCATGCACTGCATCAACGTTATGCCTAAAGCACTTCGCCCGGGTACTGACAAGGGTGTAACTATCCTTATCGGTGGTAAGCGTACACTGAAAATCGGTGACCTTATGGGTACGGTTGTTGTTCCATTCCGCAAGCTTGAAACTCGTGAAGATTACGAGGAAATGGTTGAGCTGGCTGAAGAAATCATTGATTTCTGGGCAGAAAACGGTCTTGAGCACGAACGTTGTGGTGAAATGATCGAGCGTATCGGTCTGGTTAACTTCCTTGAAGGTATCGACGTTGAAGTTGATCCAAACATGGTTAGCACAACTCGTCAAAGCTCTTACGTTCGTATGGACGGTTGGGACGACGAAGCTATTAAGTGGTTCGAGCGTAAAGCTGAAGCATAAGTTAGCAGTAAAAAATCTGATAGCCGTGGCTTAACCCACGGCTGTTTTTATAAGTTTAAATTTTAAATTTTTTGAGGAACGAATCATGGCAATGGCAGATATGCGTCCACCCATCGAGTCTGGATGCCCAGACGGTTTCCAGTACATGCATCCTACAATGCGTCGTAACTTTGGATTATGGAAATACCACGAAGACCCTAAGCCTGGTGTTTTACGTCACGTTGCTGAAAGCGGCGAAGAAATCTTCACTGTTAAAGTTGGCACACAGCGTATTTTAGACATCTTCTCTTTACGTGAATTAACATCTATCGGTGATGAGTTTGCAGACGGTTACATCCGTTTCACTATCCGTTCAAACATTGAATACTATGTAACAGACGAATCTAAGGTTGATCCTTTAATCGAAGCTGTTGAAAAATTAGGTTATGTTGTTGGTGGTACTAAGAACTCAGTAACCTCTTTATCTCACACACAGGGCTGGTTGCATTGCGACATTCCCGGTACTGATGCATCTGGCGTTGTTAAGTCTATGATGGATGAGTTAATTGGTGAATTTAAAGCCTGGAACATGCCTAACCGTGTTCATATCACTACATCTTGCTGCCAGATCAACTGTGGTGGCCAGGGTGATATCGCGATTAACGTTCAGCACACTAAGCCACCTAAGATTGACCACTCACAAGTTGCAAACGTTTGTGAACGTCCATCAGTTGTAGCACGTTGCCCGGTAGCGGCGATTCGCCCTGCTATGGTTGACGGTATGCCTTCATTAGAAGTTGATGAGAAGAAATGTATCTGTTGTGGTGCATGTTTCCCTCCTTGTCCTCCAATGATGATCAACGATGCGGAACACTCTAAGCTAGCAGTCTGGGTTGGTGGTAATCACTCAAATGCACGTGGCAAGCCTACATTCCAGAAGCTGGTAGCTTCTGCAATTCCTAACAACCCACCTCGCTGGCCTGAAGCGGCAGCAATCGTTAAGCTTATTCTTAAGTGCTACAAAGAAGATGCTCGTGATTGGGAACGTGTTGGTGAATGGGTTGAACGTATCGGCTGGCCTCGTTTCTTCGAGCTAACTGGCTTACCGTTCACTAAGTACCACATTGACAACTGGCGCGGCGCTCGTGCTAGCCTTAATGCTTCTACTCATATCCGTTTCTAAGAGGTTTTATGAAGATGAAATATAGCATTATGGTCAATGAAGGCCCGTATACGCATCAGGCGTCTGACACTGCTTTAGCATTTTGCAAAGCGGCGTTGGAAGCTGAGCATGAAATTTTTCGCGTATTCTTTTATCACGACGGTGTGAACAACGGTACTCGTTACACAGTTCCACCTCAGGATGATCGTAATATCCAGCAGGAATGGTCAAAGCTTGCAGAAGCACATGACATCGATATGGTTATCTGTATCGCAGCAGCGCAACGTCGCGGCATCATGGATGCAGACGAAGCTAAGCGCCAGGGTTTAGACGGCGATAATATCGCACCTGGTTTCCGTATTTCTGGCTTAGGCCAGTTAATTGAAGGCGGCATTATTGCTGACCGTCAATTAGTGTTTGGAGATTAAGATGGCGACTAAAAAATTCATGTTTGTTAATAGAAAGGCGCCTTACGGAACAGTGTATGCGCTTGAATCTTTAGAAGTTGTGTTAATCGGTGCTGCTTTTGAGCAGGACGTATCTTTAGCATTTGTGGGTGACGGCGTTTACCAGATTGCAAAAGGTCAGTCGACTGATGGCATTGGCATGAAGAATTTCTCTCCTACGTATAAAGCGTTAGGCGACTATGAAATTACTAAACTTTATGTTGAAAAAGAATCTTTAGAAGCTCGTGGCTTAACATTAGACGATCTAATGCCGTTAGTATGGGAAGATGAAGATGACGACTGGGCTGAAAAGCCTTCTATTCGTTTAGTGAGCTCAGCTGAATTAGCTGAAGTTTTCGACGATCAAGACGTTGTTTTAAGCTTCTAAGGGGTATAGAGATATGTCAACTTTACACACAGTAAATAAATCACCTTTCGAGCGTGACTCGCTTTCATCTTGTGTTCGTCTAGCTGCTAAAGGCAGTGCGATTTTATTAATCGAAGACGGCGCACTTGGTGCAATGGCGGGTACAGATCATAGCGATATGCTTGCAGGCGTTATGAAAGATGTTTCAGTTTATGTATTAGGTCCCGATCTTGCAGCTCGCGGTATGAGCGAAGATCGTATAATCGACGGTATTCAGGTAGTTGATTATAGCGGGTTCGTAGAACTAACGACTAAGCACGACACGTGTCAGTCCTGGTTATAAACCTGTTTAAATATTATTCATACTTAGGAGTATAGATATGCCTTTCGAAGCAAACGGTAAAACTTTCGAAACAGACGAAGAAGGTTACATGGTAGACCTTTTATCTTGGGAGCCAGAATGTGCAACTGTTATGGCTGCTTTAGAAGATCAGCCTTTAACTGATGCTCACTGGGAAGTTCTTAACTTCTTACGTGAATACTATGACGAATACCAGATCGCTCCAGCAGTACGTGTACTGACTAAGGCAATTGGTAAGAAGCTTGGTAAAGACAAAGGAAACAGCAAGTACTTATACGAGCTTTTCCCATACGGTCCTGGTAAGCAAGCATGTAAGTATGCTGGATTACCTAAACCAACAGGCTGCGTTTAATCTTAGATTAATTCAGCTCACCGCTGGTTGGCCGTAACTCTTCGTTAGAAAATGGACACATACACTTGTATGCTCACATTTTCCGCCTCGATTTACAGCCAACCAACGGCAACCTGAATCAATCTACCGAAAGATTGTAGCTTTAAAGTTTGGGGAGATTAATTCTCCCCTGCTTTTATTTATTAAATCAATTTCGAATAGAGATTTATTTAATAAATAATATTTGAAAAAATATAATGATGTCATTCCCGAATGCTTCTATCGGGAATCCAGTGACTTAAAATCCACTGGATAATGATAGAAACGATTCCAGGCATCATACCCATAATTATATTAATGAAGTAGCGGAGTACGACGAAACTATGTCAACTTTAATTGCAGCGCTGTTAGTTTTAGCCACACTCTTTATGCTCGGTGGCCTCGCACGAAAAGCCCGTCAATACCGTGCAACCCCTGCACCTTTAAAAATTCCTGTTACTCCAGCACCTAAAACCACCGGCGGTGTTGTTTTACGTTTAGCCAAAGAAGTGGTGTTATTTGCCTCTTTATTTCGCTCAAACAAATGGACGTGGGTTTTTGGCTGGTTATTTCATGTGTCACTTTTGTTAGCTTTCGTTCGTCATCTGCGCTACATCATTGACCCGGATGGTATCTTTGGTTTTATGATGCCGGTTCTGGGTTTGTGGATTGTACAAATCGCAGGTCAGTATGCTGCATTTGGTATGATCATCGGGTTAAGTGGCCTGTTAGCGCGTCGATTCCTGGTAGCTCGTGTACGTTACATCTCTGCTCCTTCTGATTACTTAATGCTGATATTAATTCTTGCTATTGCCTTAAGCGGCTTCACTATGAGCTTCATTCCCGGCTTCAGCATTGATATCGTAGCGGTTAAAGTCTTTATGCTGGGCATTATTAATTTCGATTTACAGAGCCTGCCTGAAGGTACGGCTCTGGTTGTTCACCTTCTTCTGGTTGCTGCTTTAGGGTTTGTATTACCTATCAGCAAACTGTTACATATTCCAGGTGTGTTTTATGCGCCGACCCGTAATCAGGTGGATAACCCACGCGAAAAACGTCACATTGTTGAGTGGGCTAAAGAGCTTGAAGAAACACGAAATAACTACCCAGAACTAGTTGCTTCTCGCGAGCCTAAGTCTGAAGAAGCATAAAAATGTAGGTGCGAATTATTCGCACGTGCTGAATATTGTTAAAGAACTAGTGCGAATTGTCGCACCTACATATATAAACGAATTAATACGAACACAGGTTCGTAAAACGAGGAATCCATAGTGGCTGATTACGAAGTTCCTGAAGTCAAAGAGTATGCGGTAGTTCCACTACCTAAAGATGGTGTAATGAACCATCTGAGTCCTTTTGTGGCAAAGCCGGAATTCCAGGAAGCAATGGGCTATGTAGGCAAAAAAGTTCATGATGATCCAAAAGAAATGCCCGAGTATGTTTTAGTTGATGGCTGGAAAGATAAAGCAATTGATAAAATGGGTGATCTGTTAGGTCGCTACCGCAGCTTACAGGTATTTATGGATTCCTGCGTTAAATGTGGTGCCTGTACTGATAAATGTCACTATTTCCTCGGCACAGGCGATGCGAAAAACATGCCGGTTGCACGTCAGGATTTACTGCGCAGCGTTTACCGTCGTTACTTTACCTTTGCAGGAAAGTACTTCCCTAAATTAGTCGGCGCGAAAGATTTAACTGAAGATGTCGTTCAGGACTGGTACAGCTATTTCCACCAGTGTTCAGAATGCCGTCGTTGTGCCGTGTTCTGCCCTTATGGTATCGATACTGCAGAAGTAACAATGGCTGCTCGTGAAATCATGGCGCACATTGGTCGTGGTCAGAAATACGCGAATGAAATTATTGGCAAGGTATTCACCATTGGTAACAACCTTGGCCTGCCTGAAAAAGCCTTAGCTAACGTACTGGAAGGTCTGGAAGAAGACGTTGAGTACGATATCGAAGTGGAAGTTAAATTCCCGCTGGATGAAAAAGGCAAAGATGTATTACTCGTAACCCCATCTGCTGACTTCTTCGCAGAGCCACATATTGATGGCTTAATTGGTTACGCAAAAGTATTCCACCAGACTAACACCAGCTGGACATTAAGCTCGATTGCATCGGAAGCGGGTAACTTCGGTTTATTCATTGGCTCTTACGAAAACATGCAGCGTATTTCAATGCGTATTCGTGAAGCCGCTTTACAGCTTGGCGTTAAACGTATTGTTTACGGTGAGTGTGGTCACGCATGGCGCGTAGGTTACAGCTTCTTAAATACATTAGCTGGCCCATTTGATTTTCTGGATCAGAACTACCCTATTCCACAGCACATTTGTGAGTTTACTTTAGATAAGCTTGAAAAAGGTGAGTTGACAATAGACAAATCACGTAACGATGACAAAACCGTTACCTTCCACGACTCATGTAATGTAGCACGTGGTTCTGGCATGGGCACTGAGCCCGGTGGTCAGTTCACTATTCCCCGCGCAGTTATTAAAGCTGTTTGTAATAACTACGTGGATATGGAAAAAGACACCATTCACGACGCAACTTTCTGCTGTGGTGGTGGTGGTGGTCTGTTAACAGACGACCTGATGGAATTACGTGTTAAAGGTATTTTGCCAAGAGCAACCGCCTTAATTAACGCAAAAGAAGAATCTGGTGTAACCCATATGGCGGCAATCTGCGCTATCTGTAAGAGCCAGTTCACCAAAGTACTGCCTTATTATGGCTTTACAATGGACCAGATTGTGAGTGTTCACCAACTGGTAAGTGACGCGATTGTTCTAGAAGGTCAGGTAGACCCGGAAGATTAAAGGCTCGCAATACTAGTACGGTTAACACCGAAAGCAGTAACGAAAAACAGAATTTTACAAACGATTTTGTTGCGATGAGAACTACGAATTTGTGATGAATGTTAAATTCGGAAAAGAGTTTTTTACAAAAGTAAATACCCCTTTTTCAAAAGAGACATATCCCCATAAATCCGTATGATACGCCGCAACTTGATTTTTAACTATACGGTTCAGCATATAGGAGAACAGCATGGCCACTTCCAAAGAAGACATGCAGACTAAAAACTTGACTTACCGCCGCTACAAAGAAGGCGACTCAGAATGGTCAAGCATGCACGATAAGATTTTTCGCGAAGATACTTCGTACAAATGTCCTACATACGTGCACCGCACTCCACCTTGTCAGGGCAGCTGCCCTTCAGGAGAGGATATTCGCGGTTGGTTAGATATCGTTCGCGGTATCGAAACTCCACCAGAAGGTATGACTAAAGAAGAGTACGCTTTCCAGCGCTCAACTACAGCCAACCCTTTCCCTGCAATGATGGGTCGTGTTTGCCCGGCGCCTTGTCAGGACGGTTGTAACCGTAATGACGTTGATGACTTCGTTGGCATCAACTCAGTTGAGCAATACATTGGTGACAGTGCTTTTGAAGGCAAATATAAATTTGCTGGTTTACCTGACTTAGGTGATAAGAAAGTCGCTATCATAGGTGGCGGTGTTGCCGGCATGTCAGCAGCATATCACTTACGTAAGTTTGGTATCGCTTCTACTATCTTTGATGATCACGCTGAACTTGGTGGCATGATGCGTTACGGTATCCCCGGCTATCGTACACCACGTGATGTAATGAATCACGAATGCATGCGTATTCTGGATATGGGCGGCATTGAAACAAAATTAAATACTCGCGTGGGTAAAGACGTTCCAGTTGCTGATCTTGAAAAAGATTACGATGCGGTTTTATGGGCACTTGGCTGTAAGAACGGCCGTGGCTTATTCATCGAAGACTGGAAAGATGTACCCAACTGTGTAACTGCTGTTGATTTCCTTGAGCAATTTAACCTGGGTGAAATGAAGTACACAGGTAAGAAGATTGTCTGTGTAGGTGGTGGTGATACTTCAATCGATGTAGTTTCAGTATCTCGTCGTATCGGTACATTAAAAGCCATGGGCGACGAAAAGCCTGAAGATTCTGCAGAAGGTCGAGTTAAGCACGGTGATATCGCAGATGCTGATAAAGAGCCATGCACAAATGTTACTTTAACTGCTTTATTCAAGCAGGAAGAAATGACAGCGGCAGAGCACGAAGTTAATGATGCGCTGGTTGAAGGCGTAACTATCATGAACGAAGTGATGCCTGTTGAAATCATTAAAGATGCTGATGGCCGTGCAACTGCACTGAAATTAGTTGACAGCAAGTTCGAAAACAATGCACCTGTTGCAGTTGAAGGCGGCAAAGAATACATCGTTGAATGTGATCTTATCGTTTCTGCAATCGGTCAGTTTGGTGACTTAGAAGGCGTTGAAGACATGGACAACGGTCGTTCATTAATCGACGCTGACAAGTTCTACCAGGTACCTGGTAAGCCGGGTCACTTTGTTGCTGGTGATATTGTTCGTCCTCACCTGTTAACAACAGCGATTGGTCAGGGTTCAGTTGTTGCTGAAACCATCAAGCAGTTCATTGAACAGAAAGAAGTTAAGAAGCGTCCTAAAGTTGACGTTCATCACTTCAACATCATGGACAAATTAAATGAAGCTGATTTAGCACCTGCTGATTATGATTATAATTTATCAGCAGATGAACAACGTGGTACTGATAGCGCTGATTACGCTGTTCATAACTATCAGGATCGTTCAGATAAAGAAATCATTTCAACTGATTTAATGTTCTTAGGCCACTTTGAAGCGGAAGCACGTAACCTGCGTACAGAAGATGTACCTTCTTCTGATGAAGTTTTAGGTCACTTTGCTGAACGTATGAATGGTTTAGCTGAAGAAGGCGCTGTTGCAGAAGCTAATCGTTGCATGAGCTGTGGCATGTGCTTCGAGTGTGATAACTGCGTTATCTTCTGCCCACAGGATGCTGTATTCCGGGTTAAGAAAGACCAGAAAACAACCGGTCGTTATGTTGATACTGATTACTCTAAGTGTATCGGTTGTCATATCTGCTCGGATGTATGTCCAACGGGTTACATAGACATGGGCATGGGCGAATAATAAATCATTTCACCCTTGTGAGACTCCATGCCTTCGTTAGAAAAAGCGCACTTACATTTGTAAGCTTACTTTTTCTGCCTCGGCCTGAAGCCTCACAAGGGCAAACTGATTTATTATTACCAATTTATAAGTTTTAGAAATACCTGATTAAATATAAATTATAAAACAAACATCGTCATTCCTGCGAAGGCAGGAATCCAGAGGCTTTAAACAGAGTCACGAGATTCCAGCAACGCATTCGAATAAACGAAGTAATTAAAAATGTTTAATCAAACAAGACAAGCTCTACAATAATTTTAACTTTTGGAGTAACCAATGCAGCAGTTTCAAAAACGCATGCATAATACTTTAATCACAATCGCGGGATTAGTCTTAATGACTTTTTCCGCTTTTGCGTTTGCGTCACCGGAAGGTAAGCCATCTTTTGCGCCTGATGTTCCCCACCCGACTAATGGGTCTACGGAATGTGTTGAGCCTGAAGATGAAATGAAAAAGAATCACATGAACTACATTCTTGATCAGCGTGATAAAACCATGCATCAAGGTATTCGCACTAAGCAATACAGCTTAAAAGAATGTATTAATTGCCATGTACCTAAAGATTCCACTGCTCGCTTCGGCGATGACCAGCACTTTTGCAGTAGCTGTCATAACTTTGCCGGTGTAAGCATTGATTGCTTCCAGTGTCATATGGATCGCCCCATGGATAAAAAAGCCGGCTATAAAAAAACATTAGGTAAAAACCCACACGGTGCTCAAATTTCAAAGCCCGTTTCTAGCGGAATTGCCAGCACCTCTACCGATGCTACTTCTACAAAAGGGAGCAAGCAATGAGCTGTAAAGATGTAAATATTTCTCGCCGTGACTTTGTGAGCAAATCAGCAACTGCGGCAGCGGCTTTAAGCATTGCACCGGGTGTATTTTTACACACAGTAGCAGAAGCAAAACCTGCAGATCAGGCTGTAACCAGTGATGTTCGCTGGGGCATGTTAATTGATACAGCCAAGTGCGCATCTGGCTGCACCGCTTGCGTAAGTGCCTGTAATACTGAAAACGGTATTGCCTCTCACAATCGCCCGCGTACTGATCAGCAATGGATTCGCAAAGTTACATTACGTGACAAGCAAACCAAACATGAAATTTCATTACCGATGATGTGTCAGCATTGTGAGTCACCACCATGTGTTGACGTATGCCCTACCGGCGCATCAATGAAGCGTGCTGATGGCATCGTACTTGTCGATCGTCATATCTGCATTGGTTGTCGTTACTGCATGATGGCCTGCCCATATAAGGCGCGCTCATTTGCACATGAAACCGTTGATTTAACTGTTGATTATGTTCCCCGTGGTAAAGGCACTGTTGAGTCCTGCACGATGTGCGTACACCGCGTAGACGAAGGCGGAACGCCAGCCTGTGTTGAAGCCTGCTCAGAAGCAGAACACGGTGCAATGATCTTTGGTGACATTAAAAACCCTGAAAGCGAAATCTCTAAGCAGTTAGTAGAACATGGTGGCAAGCAAATTCGTGCCGACCTTGGCCTGAACACAGGCGTTCGTTACCGCGGGATTTAAGCTTTTTGCTGCAGCGCTTTAAAAACAGCCTCTGCAGCAAAAACTTAAACTGAATAGAAGTTATTTAATAAATTTACAAGTATTAGAGATTAGTTGAATACTATGAAAAAAATACACTTAGAACAGATTGAAGGTAAAAGTACGGGCTACATGGGCTTAATCGCTCTATTAGGTATGTTCGTACTCGGCGCCATTGGCTCAATGCTTTATATGGAGCACGAAGGCCACTGGGTTTCAGGCATGGATAACCAGATCGTCTGGGGTCTGCCCCACGTATTTGCGGTATTCCTGATTGTTGCCGCTTCCGGCGCACTTAACGTTGCATCTATCTCTTCGGTTTTCCAGAAAAAAATCTATAAGCCCCTCGCACCTTTATCCACATTAGTTGCAATATCGCTATTAACGGGTGGCTTAATGGTACTGGTTTTAGATTTAGGTCGCCCTGACCGTCTGATCGTTGCCATGACTTACTACAATTTTAAATCGATCTTTGCATGGAACATGATTTTATATAACGGTTTCTTCGTGATAGTTGGTGTATACGCCTGGTTTATGCTTGACCGCACTATGAAAAAATACAGTCGTTATGCAGGTATTGCAGCATTTGCATGGCGTTTAGCATTAACCACAGGTACTGGTTCGATCTTCGGTTTTATCGTTGCTCGCTCTGGTTATGACATGGCAATGATGGCACCGATGTTTGTTATTATGTCATTCTCATTTGGTCTGGCGGTATTCATTCTTGTGCTACTAGCGTCATACAATGGCACGGGGCGCCCATTAGGCGACGCGGTTGTAAATCGTCTGCGCAGCTTGCTCGGCACATTTGTATTCGCCACTTTATATTTCCAGATCGTTTATCATTTAAGCAACCTGTATGCGACTGAGCATCACGGTTATGAAGCGTTTATTCTACTAGGTGAAAGCGGTGGTTCTACCTATTCCAATATTTACTGGATTGGCCAGATTATACTGGGCTCCTTAGTACCTATCGCAATGATCTATGCACCACAGCTTAAAAACTGCCGCATGACATTAAGCATCGCCTCTGCTTTCGTTATTTTAGGTGGCATGGCTTCGATGTACACGGTTATCATTGCAGGTCAGGCTTACCCGATGGAAATGTTCCCGGGCATGGAAGTGGTTAGCTCAACTTTCTTTGACGGTGCAACCAGCCAATATTCAGCCAGCTTACCTGAGTTACTTTTAGGTTTAGGCGGCGTGGCCATGTCATTAATTATGATTGCACTGGGTATAAAAGTATTAGGCTTCCTGCCTGCAACTTTAGAAGACTCAGTTGCTGACCCACATCATAAGGCTGAGTAAGTTTTTACTTAAACTTTAATGCTTTATGCTAACGGCTCGGAGATTACTTCGAGCCGTTTGTGGTTTTAAATACTGAGAGACCAATAAAAGAAAACGCAAATGAACGCAAACAACGCAAATATACGCGATTTACTTGTTAATTTGCTGCGCAAATTTGCCAATAAAAAATCCCTTATCAATGCAATATATGGAGCCTTTTTATCGCGTTCATTCGCGTTCATTCGCGTTGTTCGCGTTTTCTTTTATACCAACCCAAAACCATGCCACACTTCCTAATCTCAGCCGCCCACAAGTCCTCAGGTAAAACCACCCTGAGCATTGGCCTGTGCGCCGCTTTAGCCGAAACAGGCTCCATCGTACAACCATTCAAAAAAGGCCCGGACTATATCGACCCCATGTGGTTAAGCAAAGCCGCTGACCGCTCCTGTCATAACCTTGATTTTTACACTATGCAGCAAAGTGAAATCATCGATACGGTTGGCTACTATTCCAGCGATGCAGACATCACCGTTATCGAAGGCAATAAAGGCTTATATGACGGCCTGGATTTAGATGGCAGTAACTCCAATGCCGCCCTCGCCTCGCTGCTTAAAGCACCGGTGATTTTAGTGCTCGATGCGCGGGGTATGACCCGCGGTATTGCACCATTAATTCTGGGCTATCAGGCATTTGATAATGATATCAATATTGCCGGTGTCATTTTAAATCAACTCGGCGGCGCCCGCCACGAACAAAAACTGCATTCGGTTATTGAGCACTACACCGATGTTAAAGTCATTGGCTCGGTTTATAAAAATCCGGCACTCTCAATTGATGAACGTCATCTGGGATTAATGCCAAGCAATGAAGATGACACCGCTGATGTAAAAATTAAACAGATTCGCGATATTGTAAAAGATCAGGTTGATCTGAATTTACTGCGCAGTATTGCCAACAAGGCCACTCCATTACCCTCTGTAAAAATACAAAAACAGCAAAGCATCAAAGTAACAACGCCAGTTAAAATCGGCATAGTTGAAAACGATGCTTTCGGATTTTATTACCCGGATGATTTAGATGCGATTCGTGCAACCGGTGCAGAGCTAATTAGCATCGATACGATTCGCGATGCAACATTACCGGACATTGATGGTCTGTTTATCGGCGGCGGCTTTCCCGAAACCCGCATTAACGAATTAGAAAAAAATACCACCATGCGCAATCAGATAAAACAGGCGCTGAACAATGGCCTGCCCTGCTACGCAGAATGCGGCGGCTTAATGTATTTAAGCCGCAGCCTAAGCTGGCAAGATCAAGACGGTGAAATGGTCGGCTTTATCCCTGCCGATTGCAAAATGCATAAAGCCCCACAGGGCCGTGGTTACATTCAACTAGAAGAAACAGCTGAACATCCATGGGGCAGCTTTAAACCCTTGCCAGAACCCATTATCGCCGGCCACGAATTTCACTATTCAGCACTTGAAAATCTACCCGCAGATGTTAAATTTGCCTATAAAGTAAAGCGCGGTGCGGGCATCAATGGCGAAGCCGATGGCATTGTTATCAACAATACACTGGCAAGCTATGCGCATTTACGCGACACAGCCGCCAACCACTGGGCACAACGTTTTGTACAATTTGTGCAGCACTGCAAACACAACCGGAAATAAAAAACATGAACATGATTAAACTCACCCCCGCCGCCGCGAAGATGATAAAACACTCAGCAAAAGAAGGTAACTTAGATGGCCTGCCTTTGCGCCTGGCCTGCACTAAATTGCCCGATGGCAGTTTTCACTACGGCATGGGTTTTGATGATGTTAAAACCGATGACATTACCCATACATCGGAAGGCATCGATTTAATTGTTTCTGTAACCGCTAATGAATTCATGAATGGCATGACCATTGATTATGTAGAGCTAGAAGCAGGAAAAAGTGATTTTATTTTTATGAATCCTAATGACCCGAGTTATGTTAAGCCGACTGAATGATATTTATAAAGCAATATTATTACTGACAAGCTTAATCCGTCATACCTGCGAAGACACATTAGTGTCCGGAATAAATAACAACAGCGAGAATAAAGTTAAAATTGACAAAAGAATTTAACAAACATCGTCATCCCAGCATGCTTGTAGCTGGGATCCAGTGGCTTAGAGCTGACGTAAGGCACTGGATTCAGGCTCAAAAGAGCATACCGGAATGACAATTTAAATCGTTAGCTTTTATTTAAGTTACTTTGCACGATTAAATGAATGTTACCCTGTATTTATAGTGATTTGAGATCACTTACAAAAAATATTCCGGACACTAGTGTAGTGTATGAAGATAGGTATGACATTAATTTAATACCTTTACGTTAAAACACAGAAAAATTAAGAGCTATTAAAAAACATATGTCTTTCTCAGAACGCATTTATTACGAAGTTAAACAAATGTCTAATCGGCATTTGTTTAGCTGTATTTCTGCATTATTTATTTTATTATCTTTACTGGTATTCAGCAGCATCTGGTTAGCCAATACCGACACCAATAAATCACTTGCTTTGCTCATTCAAATTTCATTAATCATTATTGTCTTTCTTGGTATTTCATATATTGCACTCACCAATCAACGCAAGCAGGCATCCAATAGTCAGCAACAACACAAAGCTCAGCAAATATTATATAACGTGACTACAACGGTAACTGAGGGACGTGAACTAAAAGAAATTTTAAATTTATTTTGTAAAAAAACCCATACCGAGTTAGATGCACAAAATATTTCTGTGTGGTTAATTACCGAAAACAACTGGCTTGAATATATTACCGGTGCAGGTATCGACCCGGAAATTGTTTCGCAACAAAAGCGCGTTAAAATCACAACCGAGCTGTCTGATACTTTAATTAATAATTCAATTATTCATGACAATGAACACGTCACTCGTCTGGCAGAAATATTACAGTGCGATGTTGCTGACGATGGCCGCTCATTTTACTTACCGTTGCATTATCAAAAACGCACCCTCGGCGTTATAAGAATTAAGCTCAATCAAATACCATTAAATAATCAATATGATCTTTATGAGTTATTTTCAACACTGGCGGCCCAACTTTGCAGCGCAATAGAAAAAGCCAAGCAGGATCAGGAATCACGGCGCATGATTATTATGCAGGAGCGGAGTTTAATCGCCAATGAGCTACACGATTCCCTTGCCCAAACCCTCGCTAGTTTACGCTTTCAGGTGCGGGTATTAGATGAAACCTTACAGCCCACTGCAGAATTTCAATCAATTCGCGGTATCGAGCAGGTTGAAAACAGCCTTGATGAAGCTTATTCTGATTTACGTGAACTGATTGCACATTGCCGCACCCCAATTGATAAGCAGGGCTTAATTCAAGCGGTAGAAAAATTAATTTCGCGCATGCGCAAAGATTCCAACACACATGTATTACTGCAAAAAGAATGGGACCATTCTGACCTACCCCCTAATTTAGAAATGCATGTTTTTAGAATTGTACAGGAAGCGATGAACAACATTCGTAAACACAGTAACGCACAAAACGTGCGCTTAATGTTTCGCTGCGATGAAAAAGGTCATCACCAGATTTTAATTGAAAATGATGGCCAGGGTTTTATTATGCCCGAAGCAAGTGATCACCCGGGTAAGCATGTTGGCTTAAGCATTATGCGCGAGCGTGCCAATTATTTAGGTGGCGATTTAACGGTTGAAAGTGAACCGGATGAAGGCACACGCATTGAGCTCGACTTCACTTACAGCAGCGATACAGACCACGACCCACTACAAAGATTATCGGAGATAAGCTCTTGAGTATGCGCGTACTAATTATTGACGACCACGCACTGTTTCGTGTTGGTTTACAGGGACTGCTTGAACAGCGAGGTATTGAAGTTATCGATGCGGTTGCAGATGGTGCCAAAGGCCTGCTCTTAATCGACGAGCTAAAACCGGATATAGTATTACTGGATTTGCGCATGCCGGACATGAGCGGCCTGGAAGTTTTACAAAAAGCCAAAGAACAGAAAGTTGAAATACCCATTGTAATGCTGACCACCAGTAACGAAGAGCAGGATTTAGTTGAAGCGCTTAGAAATGGTGCGCAAGGTTATTTGCTAAAAGATATGGAACCAGATGAACTGGTTAGCGCATTACGCGATATCGAAAAAGGCAAGAGTGTTGTCGCCCACGGTTTAACTGATGTACTCGCAAAAATGGTACAGGGCGAACCGATTGAAGTTAAACAAAAAGAAACCCCCTTCTCTGCGTTAACTCCGCGCGAACTGGAAATATTATGCTTATTGGCCGATGGTCAAAGCAATAAAGTTATCGCCAGAAACCTGGGTATTTCAGATGGCACGGTAAAACTCCACGTCAAAGCAATTTTACGCAAACTCGAAGTTCACTCAAGGGTTGAGGCTGCAGTGATTGCCGTTGAACAGGGCTTAAGACAAAAGCAGTCAAAAGAAAATTAATATGAAAACATTTAAGTCACTTATCGAAGATGTGCTGCCCAATATCAATGAAGTTTTCCCCTGGGATCTGGATGAAAAAATCAATAATTCAGACGATGTTTTACTCATTGATATTACCGAACCGGGTGAGTATGCCACCGTGCATATTAAAGATTCCATCAATGTGCCGCGCGGTGTTTTAGAGGCATCATGCGACTGGGGTTATGAAGATACTGTCCCTGCACTTGTAGAAGCTCGCGACAAAGAGGTCATTGTTATTTGTCGCTCAGGCAACCGCAGTGCACTTGCTGTTTTTACTATGCAACTCATGGGTTACACCAATGTGCATTCATTAAAAACCGGTTTACGAGGCTGGTTTGATTATGAGCTGGCACTTTACAATGAGTTCGAGCAGGAAGTTGATGAAGATGATGCAGATGCTTATTTTAGTAAAGGTCCTGCTGCCGAACAGATGGAGCCGGATAGCTAATCAGGTTCCAACGATAGCAACTACTCTGTTTAATAAATACACAAAAAAAACAACGCTGATTTTAATCACAAATGCGCACATTGAAAATGTCAGGCCAGAGAGTCAACTCACTGGTCGACTAAAACACAATATGAGAGAGTTTAAGATGCAACCCGCGTTGTAAAACATCGCATTCACATTAAAGTATCTAATAACCTTTAAACTGGAAATAACATGAAACGAATCCTTTTATTTTTAATGACCAATATTGCTATTATGTTTGTTTTGAGTATTACATTAAGCCTGTTGGGCGTTAACAGTATATTGGCAGAAAATGGTTCTGACTTAAATATTCAGGCGCTTGTCATTTTATCGGGTGTTATCGGTTTTGGTGGTGCTTTTATTTCACTGCTAATTTCCAAATGGATGGCAAAACGTATGACCGGTGCCGTTGTCATAACCACCCCCAAAACTAATATTGAAAAATGGTTGTTTGAAACCGTAGATAAACAGTCAAAAATTGTGGGGATTAAAATGCCGGAAGTGGCCATTTTCCCTTCGCCACAAATGAATGCGTTTGCGACCGGCGCAAGTAAAAATAAAGCTTTAGTTGCAGTCTCTCAAGGTTTATTAGATAACATGACGCAAGGTGAAATTGAAGCGGTTGTTGGTCACGAGATGAGTCATGTTGCCAATGGCGACATGGTAACGCTGACGCTTATTCAAGGTGTGGTTAACACTTTTGTCGTTTTCTTGTCACGTATTATTGGGCATGTTGTTGACCGTGTTATTTTAAAAAATGAACGTGGTCACGGTATTGGTTATTTTGTAACGGTTATTTTTGCACAGGTTATTTTATCTATTCTGGCCAGTGTTATCGTCATGTATTTTTCAAGAAAGCGTGAATTTATTGCTGACACCGGGGGCGCCGATTTAGCCGGCCATCAAAATATGATTAATGCCCTTAAGCGTTTGTCGCAAAGAGAACCGGAACCTCTACCTGAGCAACTTGCCGCTTTTGGTATAGATGAAAAACCTAAAAAGGGACTTACACATTTATGGACATCTCACCCACCCATAGAAGATCGAATTGAAGCATTGGAAAAACGCGCAATAGCCATGTCATCTCGTTAACTTGAGAATTAACAAGTTACTACAAGTCCTGGATTCAGAAGTACACTTAACGATCTGCTAAAGCCTTGCATTACTGATGACTTCAGTGACCTGGTTATATTTAACGATAGCTATACTATCCATAGATAACACATCATCTGGGCACATCTGTAAACCGTAGCATTGTCACAAAAGTAGCAATAACTTTTGCTTAAAATACGACGGTGATTTATGTAGTCAACATTGAACCTCAAATGAGTCAGCTTAAGGACACCTCTAAAGTTATCAAACGACAATCAGATTAATCAGAACTAAACACTGCCCCATAAAAAAACCACGCACATTTGGCGTGGTTTAATTCACATATTGATCAGGGTATAAATTTTAATAAAATTTACGATCCTTACGCCGCTTACCCGCCTGCTGAACCACCACACCTTTAACATGCGTTGGCCCTTTAAACTCTTCTGTATCGTACAGGTCATTGAGTGGCACAAGATAATGCTTTTCATCATGTGCCCGGTACTGGCGAAAGGTGTACTCATCTTTCATGTCCAGCGCCACCACATAACAGCCATCGCGAATAACACCTTCCGGGTCAACAACGATCACTACCCCATCCATAAATTCAGGCTGCATAGAATCGCCTAATACTTGTAATGCAAAGGGCTCGGCTTTACTACAGGAAGATGCTTCCATGGGGGATCTCTTAAATATTCAAAATTCTGGTCAATAATTATACACTAATATTGCTATTTGGGGAGCAGCTTTAACACCTAAATGACTCCCCTGTTTAACCTCTATTTACTCTAACTATTACCGCATTAAGGCTGCTAATTATGGTGAATGAGTCTTTAAATGTATAATATGGCGTATATTTTAATTACAGTAGTCAATTATGTCAGCACAGAAAATTTGTAGAAATAAAGCCGTTCAGTTCACTTATACCATTACCGATGATAAGGGTAATGTGGTAGAGCAGGTAGACCTGCCTGTAAACTATGTACACGGAGCAAGCAGCATGGGCTTAATTGAGCGCATTGAGCGTGCAATGGAAGGCTGCGCCGAAGGTGATAGCATTGAAGTTGAACTCCCGCCTTCAGAAGGTTTTGGTGAATATGACCCGGAACTGACCTTCACCGATGACCTGGAAAATGTTCCTCCTCAATTTAGAAAGCTCGGTGCACAGGTTGAAATGGCCAATGGTGAGGGCGAGGCGAAAACTTTTGTGGTGACAAAAATTGAAGGCGACAAACTAACCGTTGATGGTAATCACCCGTTGGCAGGCAAAGTTGCTCTTTTTAAAGTTAAAGTATTAGAAGTGCGGGATGCGACCATAGATGAAATTCGTGATGGCATATCTAACCCGAATGTTTCTATTCATTAAATCAAATTAAAATTTGCACATTAGAGAATGTGCAAATTTTTGATACTGACTTTAAAAGTTTTATCGTCAAATAATTCCGCTGTAATTTTTAATCCTAACAATTCGGCATAAGCTTTTACCAGAGCAAGCCCCAACCCTGAATGTTCTGACGATGATCTTGATTGACTTTTTCTCCACAAACGATCAAAAATTAGCGGTAAATCTGATTGCTCCAAATCAGAAGCTATATTTGAAATGATCAGGCTAATGTCACTGCTATTATTTTCAGATTCCAGATAAAATTTTACATCACTACTATCTACACTATAACTTACCGCATTCGATATTAAATTATTAATGATTTGCTCAAACTCATTAGCGCTGATAAAGATTTTAACATCTGCTGAAACACTGCAATTAAAATGCAGATGCTTTTCAATTGCATCATGCTCATAATGATTCCATGAAATATTTATAAGCTCACACAATTCTAATGTTTGTGGCTCTAATAGCACATTACCTTTTTCACAACGTACTAATGCCAATAAGTTATTAACCAGCAACTCCATTTGCACGCTGGATTCAAATACGCCACTAAAAAACTGCTTAGCTAAATCGGCATCATCTGGCCACTTCAATGCAACTTCAGACATGGAGCGCAATTCTGCTATTGGTGTGCGTAGCTCATGTGCAACATCCGATGAAAATCGCTGCTCACGATGAAATGATGTACCCAGCCGTTCGAGCAGATAATTAAATTGCTTTATAACATCCTGCAATTCATATGGCGGATCTGCAACAACTAAACGCTCCTTGAGGTTATCTGCATCGAGTTTCTGGATCTGTTTTTTTATAATGTGTAAAGGCAGTAAACTTTTTCTGACCGTAAATTTAACCAGGTAATTAATGAAAAATAAAATTATAATCGTTGCTACTGCAGTAATTATATGAATACTGTAAAGCAGTAAATCCAGCTTTTCTCGCTCACGAGCGAGCACTAGAGTCACTAGTTTCTGGCTCGCTAACTTTTCTGGTGTACGGTCTATGTCTTCAGGAATCTGCGGTAAAAAAACAACCTGAATCATACGCCCCTGGCGCCCATCAACTAACAATATATCTTTATACAGATAGTCTGGATAAGTGATTTTTTGAAAGGGTAAATTTTTGTCATCGCCTAAAGAGTGAGAACGCTCAAAAACACTATTATCATCTAGCCAGATTTGAAAATACTCAGACTGCTCAGTACTTTCAAATTCCGGCATAAATTCATCAGCAAAATCAAAATCCAGACCATCCGGTGTATCCTTCATCAGGGTCACAAGCACATTAACTTTAGCTTCCAGCGCCTCATCAAATTCATGCTCAAGCCAGATGCTTACTAAAACATTAATTAACAAAGCAACAAAAACTAAAATGCATGCGTTGAGAAAAACAACGCGTTTACTTAAATGACTTTCTAACGAGTATGTTTTCATTTGCGCTCTATATAATACCCGAACCCACGCTTTGTTTTAATCAAATTGGATAATTTTAAAACGTTAAGCTTTTTACGCAATGAACTCACATGTGCTTCCAATGTGTTTTTTGAAACATCATCTTCACTTGTATATATTTGATTAATCATTGAGTCATAGGTGATAACACGATTAAGATTTAAGGCGAGATATTCCAATATAAGATATTCAATTGGAGTTAAGTTTAACATTAAATTATCGACACTGGCTTTTCTCATTACTGTATCGACAGTAAGTGAATCGACATTGATTAATGGTGTTGATATATTATGTTTACGTCGTGTAAGCGTAAGTAATCGTGCGCGAAGCTCATCAAAAGAAAAAGGTTTTATCAGGTAATCATCTGCACCAGAGTTTAGCCCCGCGACTCTATCTTCAATCTGATCTTTAGCGGATAAAATTAATACATAGGTATTAATATATGCTCTTCGTAAAGATTTCAATATAGATATGCCATCCATTGTTGGCAGCATTAAGTCTAAGATAATAACATCGTAATCATTGATCATTGCAAAACTCAAACCCTCTTTACCATCACCTGAGCTATCAACTGAATATCCCAGTCGTGTAAATCCCTCGGTGAGTGAATTTCTTAATCGCGATGAATCCTCAATAATCAACAGTTTCATTTGTTGCCTTTCATAATTAAAAACATTTTCACTTAAATCATTCTAAATTAGTATTCTTAAGAAACACTGAAGAAAATAAAACTGAAAAAACATTAAATTTTAAGCATATCTTAATGTCCATGCAGGGCATAATGAACCCTGAATTAATTATAACCGTTGAAGAAAAAATATAATTTTTGATTATCCCACGAATAAAAATAAAGGATAATAAGCCTGGTTTTGGAATACAGATTAAATGGGACAATCTATCTGGTGTTAATCACAGACCCAAATAGTTATATGAACAAAAAGGTGAAACTGAAAATATAAAAAATTCTTATTTTATAGAAGCTAGTATACTTTTGATTCTCGATCTAGTGAAAACTTAAATATGCAGGCTCAGATTGGTTACTCTACAGATGATGTTCTTGGGGACAAGGCTTTTACTAGATGTTGAGTATATGATGGAAAATGGAATTTTTTGTTAATGTAGATTTAAGACTCGACATAGGATATGGACGCGATGATGAAAACTATCAATTCACCTTTGGAACTCACCATGCATTTTAATTTCAAATTAATAACATATTAAATATTATAACGAAAGTGGATTAAGTGGATCAACACCATCCATAAACGGCAGCTTTCGATTTGAATGCGTCAATTGATAAATCAACCCTACCCAGTTACTAATCACCTCACCCGCTGTGTCATGCCAGGTATTATCAAGGCTGTGCGCAATTAAACTTTCAGGAAACTCGGGCAGTGTTTGATCTTGCTGCATTGCCTGCAATAATCGGCTTTTATATTCTCGTAAAATTGCTGAAGATTCCACGCCAAAATAACGTTCAGGAAAAGGTGGGTAGTCCTCTCGCATATCTTCGATAAACAATAGCACCTCACGCTTATACTCTTTTAACAATGAGATAGTGTCGTACTCAGGGTGCCCCTGAAAAAATATCGAGCGAAAACCATCTTCTGATGTAGCAAGGTGCACACAATCATCTTCGCCAACTGCCAGAATTTTTAAATTCTTCGCTTCAAACTGTGTACGGCTCACATCATTCCAACGTGAATGAGGAACATCGAAGCGAGTATTAATATCGGTAATTAGCGGATGCAACTGATCGGTAATTTTATGCATAAACACCCCCCATTTTTTTTGTGGCCGAGGTGTACGTTTTTGAGAATATCTAAATTCTAATACCGCATGGGTTGCCAGACATGAGCAAAGTGTTGAAGTCACATTTTCATAGGCCCAGTCAACCACTTCAATTAATGGTTTCCAGAAAGGTTGATTCGATAACTCCGCACCAATTACATTTGCGCCCGTAATAATTAACGCATCTAAACCCTGCTGCTTTATTTGTTCGAAAGTTTCGTAATACTGATCAATATGTGACTGAGTTTTTTCACTACGTTCCAACTCGCTTAAGGTAAACGGATGCACATAGATTTGTGCAATAGGGTTACTCTCACCAATTAATCTAAAAAATTGTCGCTCTGTTGCAGCGAGTGCAGCATCAGGCATCATATTTAATAAGCCAATATGTAGCTCACGAATATCCTGATGCACGGCAGCATCAGGCGCTAATATTTTAATACCTTCACCACGTAAGCGATTAAATGAAGGTAGCTGGTTGTGGGCGACTAATGGCATTTAATGTTGAACACTCGTATCAGTTATTTAATTTTATAGTTGTTCAGTCGTCAGCTAAAGCTAACTCCTACAATATCAATTCTGTAGGAGTTAGCTTTAGTTGACGAAAATCTATCCGGGTTCTCTAGCAATTGCAGTTTCTAATAACTTTAAAAAATCATTTTCATTTTTAACTTGCGAAACTTCTTCGGAGGTTACCGTATACCCCTGCTTTGCTATTTCTTCATAGCGCGGAACTCGTGAATGAAACAGCCGTGGAAATACCCAACGGGTGAATTCATCCGGGTCCATCTGTGCTGCATACTCAATATCATTTTCAGCCAGATAAATCGCTAACTGCTCCTGTAAAAACTCAGCGCGGTAATATAGTGGTTTAGGTGCACTTTGCGCGCGGGCAATGAGCTTTTCTTCTTCCTGTTTATTGGTCACCTGAATGTAAAGCATTAATGTATGCTCTGCCAGGGTTTCAATCACACCCGGTTCATCCAGTTCGCATAAACTGCCACCCACGTCATTGATAAAATGTTGATAGCCGTAAATATTCTGGGCTTTTTCGATAAAATCTGGCACATCAAACATAGTGGCAATTTCGGCTTCGCGATATAACTTTTGATGCTTTACAAAATCATCCAGCTCAACACCGCCCTTTTCCGGATTACCTAATTTACCCACAAAGCTTAACACCGGCCCAAGGTCATGTACTTTGATATTGTTACGAATATAAATCCAGTCATTACGCAACAGCTCATTTAAGAATGGTACCTGCATGGCTTGCTGTTTAATCATATCCAAAATTGGCTCATCGAGGTAACGAGTGCCAATGCGGTAATCCCCAGAAAAGTGAAACCACTGACTATCACGTAGCATGCTGGATAAATAGGTTTTGCCCACTCCGGACATACCTAATAAGGTAACTTTTTTATTCTTCCAGGCTTTAAATTCGTCGACTGTGAATTTCACTCAATATCCCCAACAATTAATTATCGCTATTTTGCCACAGCCCACCAGAGCCGTCATTCGTCTTTTGAATATTAGCTAAGATGTTTAGACTAAAACAGACACATTAAAACGGATGCCCGTACATTAACCAGATTGCTGCATCCTCGTCAGACCAGGCAACATCCAGTCTGCCAATATCATTATTTGCCATAATGCGAAGGCTGACGCCAATGTCTGTTTTCATATCACTATGCAGTTCTTTGAAATTCCACTTAGGTGCGACGCGTCCAATTTCATAAAACACTGTAAATTCCCACCACTCCAGATTGGCAAACTCCAGAAAACTAATATTGCGCAACCAGTTCGAACGCGGGATTGTGCGGAATTCCGCTGAATAATAAACCGCACTATTATCATGAAAACGTTCTATAGGATAAGCACGTAACCGATATAAACCGCCCAGTGTCGGACCAAAATAATGAGGCGCCGGCGTATCACTTAAGGTTTCAGCCGTCCATACATTAAATGCAATAACCTGCTGTTCTGTTAGTGGGCCTTTGGGTAATTTAAAGTAAGTACTATATTCAATCTCTGCAGTACTCCACTGTTGATTCTCGCCAAAGCCGGGGTCATATTTAATTCCAGCATTCAGCACACTTCCAATACTGGGATTGACCGGAAAATCGGTATTATCATATTTTAGTGAAAAGCCAACCCCGGTTGTGGATAATGGAAATTTCGTATCAATATCATAGTTTCTATTCTGATGAAAAAAACTGGTTTGTAGATAAGTGCGCCCGGATTTGAATGGATTAAAAACTTTTCCACCATTTGAACCACCGACTAATAGACCTTCACTTAAAGTATAGGTATTTACAGGGTTCGATTTTGCATTACCAATATCAAATACATATTTAAAATCGACTTCAAGCCAGTTTGAAAAACCTTCCACTTCAAAATAGTTATTTGCATCAGACTCATTACTCCCCGCGGGTGGTGAATCCCCTGGTGGTGAGGTATCTAAATAAGCGCGCTGTTGTGGAAACTCACCCAGCCCCAAACTCACATCCATAAACATATGTGGATTATTAGAAAACTGATAATTATTGAAAAAAACATAAACCGCAGCCGCACCCTCATTACTCACCAACGCGGTTGCAATTAAACTATTTTGCTCCTGTGGAAATCCACTAATCCCACCGGCAACACCTACTACAAAACCCATGGCCTCAGACGCAAAGCCATAAGGCAATATATAAGGTTCTGGCTCATTATCTTTAATCCCTAGTTTTCTGACAACAATATCTGCAGAAACAATATTGCTTACAAACAGCAACAGTAAAATAAAAATTTTTATTTTATATTTCATTGAATAATTTATATGCTGGTCGACAAGTACTGACTTATATCAACATCATCAATCTGATCTTTAGATAAATATTTTTCAGCATATTGCATATATACCGATGACTCCAAAAAGAGATTAAAAAGATCGCTATCTATATGCTTATCTTTAGCCATAAATGACATAATACGCAATGACTCTGTTAATGTTTTAGCTTTTTTATAGGGTCGATCCGATGCCGTTAACGCTTCAAATATATCTGCAATTGCCATCATTCTAGCCGTTAATGGCATATCTTCTTTATGCATGCGTTTAGGATATCCCTTACCGTCCATTGACTCATGATGACAGCCGGCAATAATGGGTACATTTTTTAAATGTGATGGATAAGGTAACTCTTCCAGCATTTTTATTGTTTGTACCATATGCCCATTAATAATATATCTTTCTTCATCAGATAAGGTGCCGCGTTTTATCGATAAATTATATAACTCACCTCGATTAAATTTATATTTCGGCACATCCAGCTTAAAGCCCCATTGATTATCATCAGGCATTAAATCCGCTTCAGCTCGCTCAATCAAATCTTCAACATTATCTGCCAATAATTTTTCTTTCACTGGTAATGATTTTTGAGGATTTTTATCCATGCGTTTTTTCTCTTCCCATGACACGCCTGAACTTTTTTGCAGCGTCCGCATCCAGGTTGTTTCTGAAATATGGATTAAGCGTTGAATTTTTTCATCTTCCATAAATTCACCACCCTGATTACAGGTCGCTACAAATTCAAAATCATCATCTAATTTATTAATCGTTTCAGTAAATGCTTGTTTAAGCGATACTTCATCGCCACCATTTTTCAAAGCATTTAAATAATCGATTTCAGCATCTCGCTTTAACACTTCAAAACGAGTACGAATTTCATGAATACGATCATAAATTGTTTCTAACTTGGTCGACTTATCTACAACGTATTCAGGGGTAGTCACCTTTCCGCAATCATGCAGCCAACTGGCAATGTGTATTTCCTGCCACTGCTCATCAGTTAATTGATAATCAGCAAATAAATCATTACTTGAATCACAAGCCGCCTGTGCCAACATTTTTGTAATCTCAGGTACCCGCTGACAATGCCCGCCTGTGTAGGGAGATTTAGCATCAATGGCACCCGCAATTAATTTAATAAACGCATCTAATAAATCTTCCTGCATTTTCAATAGATATTTACTTTCTAAAGATACCGCTGAAAACTCAGAAAATGCCCGTACAAATGAAAGTGTCTGCTGCTGATTATCTATAGACAGTGGGTTACTTTGTTTATAAGCTAATACAACCATCCCCATAAACTCACACTGTCGATCACGCAGAGGCAGCAAAATAAAACGCGCTTTTTCATCATTTATATTTTTAGCTAAACTTAACCAATGAGTATCTTGCTCTGCATTCTGAAATAAATATTTACAGTCATTCGAATTTATGATTTCAGAAATCCCATTTTCATCGGCCAATGAAAAATCAGGCAAAAAGTCAAAATCAATCGATATGCCCGATTTCAACTTCAATGCATTAGGGTTTAACAGTTGGGCATCCGCATCTACCAGATAAGTCACTACAGCATCCGCCTGACTCGCATATAATGTTTCAATGGTGATTTTTTCAAGCAATGAATCAAAGTTTTTTTCATTTGCAAGAGAATTGATCAAACCCATAAACTGGCTTAAACTGGATTTCATTAATAACTGAGCTTTAGCCAAATCATCGACTTCTTCAATTCGGCTACTCACTGGCTCTGAATCACTAAAATCAAAATTCATAATATCTTTAGCTTCAAGTGCTAACTGATGTAGCGCTGCAGATATACGTTTTGAAATAATCCACACTACTGGCAACGTCATAATAATAATTGCAAATAGTAAATATAAAGAATTCACTGCAATTTCAATAGCATCTTTAAGTAATTCCTTTACTGGAGCAAACATAAATAAATATAATTTATCTTCTCCCAGCTTCCCTATTTCTTTAACCGCTCCCTGCCAATGTTCTCCGTCAATATTAAACATTTGTATTTTTTCTTCGAAAGTATTTCCACTAAAAAAATCCTTCATCACTTTACTATTTAATTCGCTGACAGTCTTTAAAGCTACCGCTCCTTTAATGCTTTTTATTAAACTTTCGTTTACATTAGAACTTGCTAAAACATGGCCTTTAGCAGTAACTAAATACAATTCTGACATCGCTGTCATTTTTGATTTTTCTAATCCTAAAGATATATTTTCTAAAACAATATCGGTTGCAATCACAGTATGTGAGTGCTGCATTTTCATGGTAACTGTCGTTCCAACCTTTTCCATGAAGTAAAAATAATATGGGTCTATCGCTTTAGGCTTAACACCTGCCTGTAAAAACCACGGCCTGACACGTGGATCATAGTCTGTTTTAACCGGTGCATTACGATTTATAATATGAAAATGTTTATCCATAAAAATTCTAATCAGTTCGGACTTACCATCCTGGTTGGATGTAATATTATCCACAGCCATTGCCGTCTTATGCGGTGCTTTAAATTTTTCTTTTAACTCCTGTGTATTAAGTTTTCTAACAATAAAAAAATCACCATTGGCATAACCCAACTGGATGGCCGCGGTAGACTCTTCTGCATATAGCGCAGTCGCTATGGCACCAATATGATTTAAACGTTGATTGAGACTCGAACTTTTTGAAAGGGCAGAATGTGATAAAAGCTCTAAGGAGTTGCGTACCGGGTTATAGGTTTTACGATAACTAAGAACAATTTCTTTAGATGCTCTCTCGTAAATCTCATCTGAAGCCGAGAGCAGTAATTTTGTGGTTTGGGTGTAATTTAATGCGGCAAGTAGCCCGCCAACAGTCAGAATTAAAACAGCAAATAAGGTAGTCAGCTGTATTCTGAGTGAGTATTTTCTGGTCGTTATCATCGGTTTCTGTTCATAGAAAGATCAAACCTGATTGTACATCAGATTAAATCTCCTGTAGAACAGATTTACCTATTCAGTGTTAAGACCGACTTGAAGCTATTTTAATGATTCAAAAATATTGCAAAGCGACATTACTGTAAATTAGCATTAATGCCCGGCATTGCCTGTAACTGCACTCGGGTCAACTTCATACAAGGCAGGTAATGAGTGCGCAATGCCTTTATGACAATCTATACAGGTCTCGCCTGCTTCCAGCCCCTTACTATGATTTGACACCGCTCGCTTTTGTTGCTCAGCAAAATCCATCGATTCATAGTTATGACAGTTTCGACATTCGCGAGAATCCGTTTTTTTCATTGAGCGCCAAACATTTTGTGCTAACTGTAAACGTTTTTCCTCAAATTTTTCCGGTGTATCAATAGTTCCCAGAGCTTTATGTAATAACTCATTACTGGCCTGAACTTTACGTACCATTTTATGTATCCAGGGCTTGGGCACATGACAGTCGGGGCAGGTTGCACGCACACCGGTGCGGTTAGAATAATGAATGGTTTCTTTATATTCCTGATACACATTCTCTTTCATTTCATGACAACCAATGCAAAATATTTCTGTATTGGTCGCTTCCATAGCGGTGTTAAACCCACCCCAAAAAATAATCCCTGCGACAAACCCGGCAACGATTAAACTCCCTAGCGTAGCTGTGCTTGGGCTTCTCAATTTTTTTATCAATGACTTTATATTCATTGCTACACCCTTAGTTTCTAGTGAATAACATCAATGGATTGAAACGAATTTTCCACCAGCGGTTTGGCATTGGCCTGGGGCACATGACACTGGTTACAGAAATATCGACGCGGTGCCACATTCGACATTGCCTCACCATCACGCCCTGAAAAATGCGTTTGCGAAATTTTAGTTGCACCGGCTTTTTTATAATTTGCCCAGCTATGACAGGTTAAACATTTATTAAACTTTAAATTAATCTGATAGCCTTTTGTTTTATGCGGAATTAGTGGCGGTTGTTGCACATACTCGCGGGTAATGGGTGCCTGATCGCTAATATTACGCTTCACCACCACCTCATTAGACGGCTCATTAATTTCCGATGAGCCACGCAATGAATTGACTTCACCCGCGATGGCCCCTACTCCCGCAAAAGTTGATATCAACACTGATGATCCCATCAGCATTAATCCTGCTAAAATTGAATTTTTCATAAGTTAAACTCCCCCTGAGAAGTTAATGAATATAGAAGTTAATAAGCACACCGTGAGGTTGTGGTTTTAAAATTTATAAATCTATGCTTAAGCGTAAAAACATCTTTTGCACAAACATCGATGCAACGCGCACAATTTGTGCAATTTGCAGAATTAATTAACGGACTATCGTTACCTTTTAGTGCAGGTTTAATTACCTGCGGCTCGGGGCATACCGCATAACAGTCCATACAGTCATTACAATCAGCCCGGTTCTGTGCATTGACTTTAAGTAAACTGTATTGCCCAAGCACACTATAAAATGCCCCCATTGGACACAGATGCCCGCACCAGGCACGACGACTGATAAATGTATCGAGAACAAATATACTGAGAACAAACACCCATGACAGGCCCATGCCAAAAACCAGTTCCCGTTGAATCATAGTAACCGGGTTTATTAATTCCCAAACCAGCATGCCGGTAATGGTTGCCATCAGGAAAGTCATTACTAAAAAAACATAACGGCTGGATCGTGAAAAATGTAATGCGGTTTTAATTTTTAGTACTCGCCTCAACCAGTCAGCTAAATCAGTAACGATATTTATTGGGCAAACCCACGAACAATACACCCGACCACCCACAACGAAATAAAATACCGCAACTATGATTGCGCCGGTTAATACACTGAGCTCGGGATAATGCCCTGCAAATACCGACTGTAAAAAAACAAAGGGATCACTTAATGACAACGTGTCCAGCAACACGCTAGAACTCATATTGCCTTTTATAATCCACACCCCAAATAACGGGCCGGCAAGAAATAAACCTAAAATACCCAACTGACTAAAACGCCTCAGCAATAACCATTTATGTGTGCGTAACCAGCCATTTTTTTCGATTGCATCCTGACCGATTTTTTTAGCAACAGCTGCCATTACAAACTGCCTCCATTCAATCGATCAAGTGCGCTTTTTTCAAACGGCGTAGATTTCTGTGGTGCTTTATCAGGTTGAATTAAACCGTCACCTTCATAATCATAACGGGTTCCTTCTGGCAGATTATATTGATGCTTGATATCCGGCGTAACTAAACTTTCACCGGCCTGGTTTTTTTCTTCCCAACCTAAACGATAATGTTTACCCAGCTCACCTTTCGCCAGTTTTATGGGCAGCACTTTAATTGCCGCCTCATCTAAAATACAGGCATGCTCGCATTTTCCACAGCCTGTGCAGTCCGATGAATGCACCACCGGAATAAATAGTGCATGTTTACCCGTGCGTTTATTATGCAAATAATCGATCGAAATTGCTTTATCGCGCACCGGACAAACGTTATAACAAACCTCACAACGCAGGCCCTGAAATGCAATACAGGCTTCCTGATCGATTAATACCGCCAGCCCCATTTTTGCATCATCGATATTAGTTAACTCAGGATCGAGTGCACCCGTAGGGCAGGCTTTAACGCAGGGAATGTCTTCGCACATTTCACACGGAATATCGCGCGCATCAAAATACGGTGTACCCAATGCTACGCTATCTCCCAACTTTGAAAGTTTTAATGTGTCGTAGGGACAATCACGCACACATAAACCACAGCGCACACAGGCGGATAGAAAATCAATTTCATTGTTTACTCCTGGCGGGCGAATTGCACCCGCAGGCAATGATTTTGATGGTTGTGAATATAAACTTAAGCCCATTCCAAACAGCACAGCACCGCCAGCCGCTCTGGAAATATTTTCCAGAAAGCGGCGGCGGGTTTGTAAAGAATGACTGCTAGAGTTGTTCACTTTATTTTTAATACTCTCTTTACCTGGGTACGGTTAACTTAAAAAGTTTATTCCTACCTGCGCAGGCAGGAATAACAAAATGACTTTTTAATTTTCATATCCGGTTGAATCTTAAATCTCCCCCAGCCCCTCTTTTTCTAAGAGAGGAGTTCAAGTGGAAGACTTAAGCATTCACGCCTTTTCTATTTTAATCGCACACTTTTTATAATCGGTTTCTTTTGATAACGGATCGGTCGCATCGAGTGTGACTTTATTGATCAAACGTCCTGCATCAAACCACGGCACAAACACCAGACCTTTGGGTGGACGATTTCGACCACGGGTTTCCACCTGTGCTTCAATTTCACCGCGACGTGAAATGATTTTTGCAGTTAAGCCTCTGCGCAGTCCTCGTGCTTTAGCATCATCAGGGTGCATAAATACCACTGCATCCGGGAAGGCACGATACAGCTCCGGCACACGTCGTGTCATAGTGCCAGAATGCCAGTGCTCTAAAACACGGCCGGTGGATAACCACAAATCGTATTCCGCATCCGGACTTTCTGCAGCGGGCTCATAAGGCGCGGTAATAATATTCGCTTTGCCATCTTTCTTACCGTAAAACTTAAAGCCCTCACCTTTTTTCACATAAGGGTCATAGCCTTCTGCATAACGCCACAATGTTTCTTTGCCGTTCACAACCGGCCATCTCAAACCACGCACTTTATGATAGGTATCAAAGTCAGCCTGTTCATGGCCTTTTTTAGCCCCCTCCAACTGGAAGCGACGGTACTCTTCGAACAAGCCTTTTTGCGCATAAAAACCAAAATCATCCATTTCATCGTTCTGATATTTATTGCCACGATCATCCATAACCGTTTGCTGCTTAAACTGGTTTACATAACCATTTTCAAATAACACATTAAATAATGTTTTACCTTTGTACTGTGGAGATTTTGCTAACAAATCGGCTGGCCATACATCTTCCATTTTGAAATATTTTGAAAATTCCATTAACTGCCATAAATCCGATTTTGATTCACCGGGTGCACTCACCTGCTGACGCCAGAACTGGGTGCGACGTTCGGCATTTCCATAGGCACCTTCTTTTTCTGTCCACATGGCAGTGGGTAAAATTAAATCAGATGCCATTGCGGTAATGGTTGGGTACGGATCGGAGGTCACAATAAAGTTATCCGGATTACGATAACCCGGCAGTGTTTCTTCATTTAAGTTTGCCGCCGCCTGTACATTGTTATTGCACATAACCCAGTACACGTTTAACTTGCTGTCTTTTAACATACGGTTTTGTAGCACTGCGTGATAACCGGGTTTTCCGGGAACCGTACCTTCTGGTAATTCCCAAATTTTTTCTGCAAATTCACGATGAGCTTTTTTCTTAACCACATAGTCTGCAGGTAAACGATGCGAGAAGGTACCGACTTCACGAGCCGTACCACAGGCAGAAGGCTGACCGGTTAATGAGAACGGCCCGTTACCCGGCTGCGAAATTTTGCCGGTTAATAAATGCACGTTGTACATCAAGCCATTAGTCCATACACCACGGGTATGCTGATTGAACCCCATAGTCCACAGTGATGTGATTTTCTTAGTTGGGTGCGCATACAGTTCAGCTAAACGTTGCAGGTTTTTCTTCGGTACACCGGTAATTTCATGGGCATAATCCAGGGTATATTTTTCAACGCTCTTTGCATATTCTTCAAATGAAATACCGCTGAGTTTGCCGCCCTTACCGGTTTTCTTTTTCTCCAGTTCATGCTCCGGGCGTAAACCGTAACCAATATCGGTGGGTGTCTTTTTAAAGTTAACGTGCTTAGCGATAAAGTCCTTGTTATAGGCTTTGGTCTGAATAATATGATTGGCAATATAATTCAAAATCACCATATCGGTTTGCGGATGAAACACAATCGGGTTATCCGCCAAATCAAATGAGCGATGTTTAAATGTAGAGAGCACATGCACTTCACAATCTTCTTTTGTAAGGCGCGTGTCGGTGATACGTGTCCACAAAATTGGGTGCATCTCCGCCATGTTTGAACCCCACAGTACAAATGCATCTGCGTGTTCTAAATCATCGTAACAACCCATCGGCTCATCTGAACCAAAGCCACGAATAAATGCACCTACGGCTGATGCCATACAATGGCGCGCATTAGGATCGATGTGATTCGAACGGAAACCCGCCTTCATTAATTTGGATGCCGCATAGCCTTCAAAAATCGTCCACTGACCGGAGCCAAACATGCCTACGCTTGACGTGAGTTTATCTGCCGGTTTACCTTTATTGGCCGCCATATCTTTTTTCATGGCTTCTTTCCATTTCACGGCCATGATTTCAAAGGCTTCATCCCAGCTGACTTCTTCAAACTCACCTTCTTTATCGTAAACCCCATTGGTTTTACGCAGCAATGGTTTGGTTAAGCGATCTTTTCCATACATTATTTTGGACAGAAAATAACCTTTAATACAGTTCAGGCCTTTATTAACCGGCGCATCCGGATCACCCTGAGTTGCTACGATTTTGCCGTTTTGAGTGCCCACTAAAACCGAGCAACCGGTGCCACAAAAACGACAGGGAGCTTTATCCCAGCGAATTTTATCTTCAGAGGCCGCCAGCACTTCTTTCATGCCGGGAATGGTTACGCCAGCGGCTGTGGCAGTTGCCGCTATCGCATTATTCTTTACAAATTCACGCCGTGTCATTTTCATGCTGACATCCTCTCTTTAGTATTTTCGTCTAGGATAGTCTTATCCTGGCTAGGTTTATTTTGGGCAGGTTTTGTTTCTAAGCTTTCCTGTTCATTAAAATCATCATCACTAAACTGGTAAATCATCGAGGCGGAAAGCACACCTTCTATTTCATAAAAACCCATAATACGCTCACCGACTTTTTTACGATTTTCATCTTCAATGGTTACAATTAAACGACCATCTTCGGTTTGTGCATGCACTTCCACACCTTCCTGTGTTAACAAAGTCTGTTTAACCGAATCAATCTGCTCAAGTTTTGCATGCACCAGTGCACTGCAAATATTGTATTTGCTCATGATGTTATACCTTTAGAATTATCTGAATTTTTTAAAACTTTTATGGCCTGTGCTGGACACACATGCACGCATTCACCACAGCCATTACACACTGCAGAGTTTATATTGACCTGACTAGAACCACCAATAACTAATTTAAACTCAATGGCCGACACTTCACACACTTCACCACATGAACGACACACAATGCCCTTTTGTGCAAAACACTGATCATTAATTACTGATTGTTGAGCCCACGGAAGCACTTGATTTTCTTGAGTGATAAGCAGAGCAGATTCAGGGCAGGCTCGCACACAGGCTTCACAATAATCACAGCCCTGACGCAAAAAAGTCATTTCAGGGTAGCCTCCCGAACCTTTAACAATAAGATTAGACGGGCATGATTTTGCGCATTCGAAACAACGGCTACAGGTGTCCGTGAAAGATGACTCGTCTATTGACCAGGGGGGCCTAAGCACAAGTTCAGCTTTATAGTTTCCTTGAAAAAACTGCTTACGATTTATAACTTGCGGTTTCAATTTACCCTCTTATTGTAGAGATTATCTGGCAGACAATATTCTTGTTATTGAGTAAAGCATATTAGCTGGAGGTAACATTGACTTTGGTCAATTAGCAGAAACTTATATTAAAGTATTTGATGCTCTCATTCTTTATTTTATCGTTTGCGTATAAGTCACTGAGCTAAATAGCACTTAGCTATAATAAAGTAGCACATTTACAGCTTAATATTATCGATACAACCACGAAAAAAAACACCCGGCCTATTTGCGCAGGTGTCATCAGTTAATCTCAGATAAAAACATAAAAAAATATTTCATCGCCATACCTGCGAAGGCAGGTATGGCGATAATATTAAAGTTAACAACACACTAGTAACTAATTAATTAAAAAATCAGTCGACCTGATTAGGCTAAGCCACACTACCAAATGAGTTATCAACAGCACCAGCAGGCACTTGCAAGCCAGCGAGTTTGCATCCTTCGGCAACGGGTCCCTGGGGAAGGATCTGATGTAAATGCTTAATGCCACCTAATGTATGAAATTTTTCATCAAGCGCATCTTTTACCTGTCGCAGCTTGGGGTGCTCTACTTTTTTGTAATATTCCTGTAAGGCTCCAATGAGCTCCCAATGTTCATCGCTCATTAAAAAGCCATCGGATTTAGCTATCGCCTCGGCGCTTGCAAGACTCCAGCCATGTGGTGCATTTGGAAATGATTCAATTGATACATTCATAATGAGTACTCCCACTCAAATTTGTACACTATAAATGTAGCAACAAACTGTACCCAAAAAGCATTAATCGGACGAAGTGAATTAAGCGCAAAAGATTAATTTTATGCCCGTTGTAAAGCCTGCAGGCTCAGGTTAAACAAATTATTTAACCTGGCTAATAATCAGCTTGATTTTTTCCTGTGCTTTAACATTCACCGGGGATATCTCGACAAACAAATCTCCGGGCTGAGCTCCCGGCTGACCCGACTTACTAATCACCGCTGATATTTTCACCTGCTCAAAACTTGATAATTTCATCTGCGGCATCATCGCCATCGCATCATTTAAACTTACCGTTAATGGCAGTGCCGCTACCGTTTTCTTGACCGCCGCTAATGGCATTGGAGGGCCTTGCATCGCTTTAGCGAAAATGAACAAGGTATCTGTGGGTTTAACTTTATCTTTGAGTGCCGGATCAAGTTCAACTCTGACAATAATTTCTGCAACTGCTGCATTAGTAGACGGCAGCGAAGCTGGAGCCGCTTTTTGCGCAGGGGCCATTTTTTTCAACTGTGCGATTTCATCGGCTGACAGCTTGCTTTCCGCTTTTTCGATTAAACTCGCAAGTTGTGATTGCGCACCCGCATCCTGACTGATAATGGGGTAAAGCTTATACCAGTATGTTAATGCTTTAGCATAATTACCCTGCTGATTTTCAGCAGTGCCCGCCATCCATAACACCGTTGGATTGTTGGGTATTAATTTAATCACTTTATCAACAATCGGTTTAGCCTTACCGGTTAAACTGCCACCTTCGTTCATCGCCACCGCATCAGCATAACGTAACAACAATTCCGGATCTTCCGGCTGTTGATTGCTCGCATCAATATCCAGCACTTTTTTATACGCTTGCTCGGCTTTATGAAACTGCTTAACCGCCATGTAGGTTTTAGCCAGCATAAACCAGCCATCCGGATTATTAGGCTCCTGCACAAGGCGCTGCTCAAGTTTTGCAATGGCCTCTTCTATTGTCATTTGCGGACGGTTTTGACCGGCGGGTATTACCGTTTGAGCAACACGTGTGCCGGTTGCCGCTGCAAAGTCACCCAACTGATAATAAATACCGGCAGCAACAACCGGAATCGCCAGCGCCAATAATACAGAGGTTAACGGTTTATTTTTAGATACGGCTTGTTGCTCGCTAACAGGTTCACCCGCACCACTTAAATCTAATGCCAGAGTAGACTCAAGCTCATCATGCATTTGCTGATAAGTCTGCTGATTAATTTCGCCACTTTCTAATTGCAGTTTAATTTCGGTTAACCGCTCTTTGGCAATCGACACATTCAGGTCATCATACTCATCTGAAAACGCATAATTTTGTTTACGCAAAGTGGGTACAATAAAAATCACTGCGAGCAAAACTAAAACAACTGCACTTACAATAAAACTAATCATAAAATTTCCGGGATTCTTTTTTAACGCAACAGCACCGAGCCGCTGCGATTTGTTTCTATTTTAATAAAAAATATTTTTCAATATAAACTGACTATTTATCATCCAGTAATGAATGAGCTTTTTTCTGTTGCTGGTCATCAATTGCAACGTCAACTTCTTTCTTCTGTTTACGCATATAACTAAACACAACCAATGCGGCAACCGCGAAAAAGATAAGCGGGCCAAACCAGAGTAAAAAAGTACTTTTCTTAACCGGCGGGCGATACATTACAAAATCCCCGTAGCGCACTACCATAAAATCGACAATTTCTTCTCGGCTTAAACCTTCACTTAATTTTTTATACACCAGCAAGCGCATATCCTGTGCAAGCTCAGCATTAGAATCAGCCAGATTTTGATTTTGGCAAACCAGGCAGCGTAACTCCTGCACTAATACGTTGTAATCACTTTCCATTTTTGGCGTGGCAAAATCATGGGTTTCGAATCTTGCATTTGCCTGTGACATAAAAAGCAAAGTCAGAATTAATAAAACTATTATTTTTAAACTATTCATTATTTTATGTCACCTTTAAAAAATAAAGCTCAGTCATTCCCGAATGCTTATATCGGGAATCCAGCGACTTAACATTAGCTAAAGTCACTGGGTCCCCGACACAAGCATTCGGGGACGACAGCTTGTAGCTATATTCAAATTATCGTCAATAGCACTGTCATTTCATTACTTCACAAAATGCTTCTTAAACTTTTCATTCCAAACCGCGGGTGTAATACCACCCGCATGCTTAGCCATAATCATACCTTCGGCATTAATCAAAAACGTTTCCGGTGCACCGTACACACCCCAGTCAATCGCCACTGCACTTTCCGGGTCAAAGCCAATTTTTAAAAAGGGATCACCCATTTTAGTTAACATAGCTTTAGCTTCCGGGCGAGTATCGCGCCAGTTAAGCCCGACAATAGGAATACCGTTACGCTTTAACTCCATTAAATAAGCATGCTCACGCCAGCACTCAGGGCACCAGGTTCCCCACACATTAAATAACCAAACTTGCCCGAGCATGTCTGCGTTTTTTACAATTTCAGTTTCACTGTATAAACTGGGTACACTAAAGGCAGGTGCGGTGCGCCCAATAAATTCGGTCGGAATATCCCGCGGATTGTACTCACCGGTATTAGTGAGATTTAGCATATAGGCAAAGCCGCCAATCATAATAAAAAAACCAATCAGTAATGAATAACGTGCCATTACACCGCCTCCGCTGCAGCGCCTTGTGGCTGTGCTGCTTTTAGACTTTTACGGTAACGTTTGTCCGTGGCCGCAAGTAATCCACCAAAGGCCATAATTAATGAGCCGAGCCAGATCCAGCGAATAAATGGTTTGTGATATAAACGCACGCTCCATGCACCCTTACCATCTAAATCTTCACCGAGAGAGACATATAAATCACGCCAGAAACCCGCATCAATTCCGGCTTCAGTCATCGGCATACCACCGGCATTGTATAAACGTTTTTGTGAGTGCAAACGCTCAATCTGTTTGCCCTGATAGCTAATCGTAAACCAGCCTTCTGCAGCTTTGTAATTTGGCCCAACCGCCTGCTTCACACCGTCAAACATAAAATCATATTCGCCAATGGAATAAGACTGGCCCTGCACTAAGCGAATATCTTTTTCAGTGCTGTACAACGACGTTAACGTAATACCTATCACAAACATCGCCACACCCATGTGCGCGAAGGTCATGCCGTAAAATCCGCGGGGTACATTCAGTAATGCCTGCAATTTATTTTGCTTGCCGGAGATTCTATCAACAATACCGAGAATGCTTAATGAAGTAATCCATAGCGCTAACATAACCGCGACCACAGCGCCCCACTTAACTTCGTCGAGTAAGGCATACGGAATTGCCGTGCCCACAACTACGCTAAAGATAAATGGCACTAATAATTTTTTACCCAAACGATCAATACTATCCTGCTTCCAACGCGCCAGTGCTGCCACGCCCATCAGTAATGCTATCGGAATCGTTAGCGGCACAAACAACGCATTAAAATACGGAGGCCCTACCGAAATTTTGCCTGCGCCTAATGCATCTAATGCCAACGGATAAAGCGTACCCAATAAAATAGACGATGCGGTAATCACTAATAAAATATTATTCATTAGTAAGCCACCTTCGCGGGACAGTGGATTTAATTTTACCGCGCTGCGAATTTGCGGCGCACGCCAGGTATAAAGTGCTAACGAACCACCAACCACAACACCGAGGAAAATTAAAATAAAGATGCCGCGCTCCGGATCATTCGCAAATGCGTGCACGGAAGTTAACACACCGGAGCGTACTAAAAATGTACCTAGCAAACTTAATGAGAATGCAAAGATGGCAAGCAACACTGTCCAGGCTTTAAACACGCCGCGCTTTTCAGTCGCAGCCAAAGAATGAAGTAATGCGGTGCCAACTAACCACGGCATAAAGGATGCGTTTTCAACCGGATCCCAGAACCACCAGCCGCCCCAGCCAAGCTCGTAATATGCCCACCAGCTTCCCAGTGCAATACCGACGGTTAAAAATACCCAGGCGATACTTGTCCACGGGCGCGACCATTTTGCCCACGCCGAATCTAATCGACCACCAAGCATGGCGGCAATCGCAAATGCGAACGCCACTGAGAATCCGACATAGCCCATGTACAACATCGGCGGGTGAATAATTAAACCAAAATCCTGTAGCAATGGATTTAAGCTACGGCCTTCCAGCGGCGCAGGAAAAACCCGATCGAAGGGGTTTGAAGTTAATAATGTAAATAATAAAAACCCAACACTCACCAACCCCATAATGGCAATTACCCGGCCGCGCATAATCAGTGGCATGGCACGACTGAGCAATGCAACCGCGGCGGTCCACATTGCTAAAAACATGGTCCATAAAAGTAGCGAGCCTTCATGCCCGCCCCATACCGATGACACTTTATAAATGACGGGTAATTCAGTATTGGATTGACGTGCGGCGTAACCCACCGAAAAATCATCGGTTAAAAAGGCATAGGTTAAACAACCAAAACTAATCATAATAAATAGCGTTTGCCCGAGCGCAGCGGGTACAGCAACTTCAACCCAACTGGAGATTTTTTTCTGCGTGCCAATCAATGGCACAACGCCCTGAATTAATGCCAGCACTAACGCGAGAATTAATGCAAAGTGACCAATTTCTGGAATCATTTTTTATTCTCCAACGCTTGCTTCTGGTTTTGCTACAGGCTGACTACCGGGATATGGATTACCTTCACCCACCGGCACATTTTCAGGATGCTTCATCGCTTCGGTATCACCGTCTTTCCACTTACCGGATTTTTTCAACGCATCTGCAACTTCCGGTGGCATATAATTTTCATCATGTTTAGCCAGCACTTCTTCGGCGACAAAAACATTGTTGTTTAGTTTTCCGGTGGCAACGATGCCCTGACCTTCGCGAAATAAATCAGGCAGTATGCCAACATATAAAACCGGATAATTTTTTGCACCATCGGTTAAATCAAATTCAATTTTTAAACTATTAGCGTCGCGTTTAACACTGCCGGTTACCACTAAACCACCAATGCGAAAATTTCTTTCCTGTGGTGCTTTTCCCTGTAAAATTTCTGTCGGGCTGTAAAAGTGATTCATGTTTTCATTGAGGGCTTTCATTATTAAGGTAATGAAAACGCCTACGCCTATCACTAACAGGGCAACAAACATCATTCTTTTCTGGCGGGCTGTCATGTTTTTTTAACTCTCTAAATTATTGACTGGTTCAGATGTTTTCTGAAACTATAAACTGACTGTAGTTTTCTGCTCCCCTCTTAGAAAAAGAGGGGCTGGGGGAGATTTAGCTTAAAAGCAAATCCCCCTTAGTCCCCCTTTTACTAAGGGGGGAAACATAAAGACTACTGCGTACTTTCCATTATTGACTTTCCTGCTGCTGGCGCTCCTGCTGGCGGTACTTTATTTTCAATTCTTTGATAATACTTTTTTTGGTAAAAATCGGGCTGATAAAAGTCCAGCCTAAAAGCACTAATGCAATACCATAAGACGACCAGACATAAACTGCATAGCCACCCATATTAAAAAATTCACTAGCGCTCATTTGCTACGATCTCCTTCACCCAGCGTGTATTCTGCTCACGCTTTAAAATCTCACCGCGCGCACGCATTAACACCGAGGCGGCATAATATAATTTAAACGATACTGCCATCACTAACAGGGGAATTAACATATCAATGTGAATAGAAGGTTTATCCAGTTTAGTAACTGTTGCACCCTGATGTAGTGTACTCCACCATTCTACTGAATAATGAATTATCGGAATATTAACGATGCCGACAATGGCCAGCACTGCACCGGCACGTGCGGCATTTCTCGGGTCTTCAATAGAAGCTTGCAGTGCAATAAAACCTAAATATAAAAACAGTAAAATTAATTCAGATGTGAGTCGTGCATCCCAAACCCAGTAGGTTCCCCACATGGGCTTGCCCCAGAGTGAGCCGGTGATTAAAGCTAATAAGGTAAACGCAGCACCAATCGGTGCACTCACACTCGCCATTAAATCGGCAGTTTTAATGCGCCAGATTAAACCCACACCACCGGACACCGCCATCACCATATAAATAAACATCGACATCCAGGCGGCGGGCACATGAATAAACATAATGCGATAACTTTCACCCTGCTGGTAATCGGTGGGGGCAACAAAAAATCCGTAATACAAACCGAAAATTAGACTGAGTAAAAAACTCCACACAAACCAGGGAATCATTTTTCCTGACATAACGTAGAAGTTTTTCGGCGACGAAAATTTATGGACAATTGCGGGTAGTTTCATAATTCTTTATTAAATATTGTTTAATTCTAAAAGCTAAAAGCCTTACATTTCTCTAAAAAAATGACTCACTTTGCTCCCCCTTAGAAACAAGGGGGATTAAGGGGATTTGGTTCGAAAATAAAATCTCCCCCAGCCCCTCTTTTACTAAGAGGGGAGCAAAAACTCATTCAGCACTTCTAATAAAAGCCTTAGTGTGCATCAATCACTGCAACAAAAATATTCGCGATTACGCACTTACATGCACGAATAATCCTGCTTTACTCAATACTAATTTTTAAAGCCGTCGCTGCAGCCAGTGGTGCCAACGTAATCGACAGCACCAGCAGCGCACCTAAAAAGTACAACTGGCCTTTAATTTCCAGCCCCGCCATACTTGCATCCACTGCATTGGCCGAAAAGATCAAAACCGGAATATACAGGGGAAGCACTAACAAAGACAGCAACATCCCCCCGCGGTTCAATCCTAATGTGAGCGCCATCCCAATTGCGCCGACTAAACTCAAAATTGGCGTGCCTAATAACAGGGTCAGCATTAAGGTGCTAATGCCTTCGGCGGGCATAAACATAAACAAGCCTAACAGGGGCGCCAACAATATAATCGGCACGCCGGTGACCAGCCAGTGGCTGATAATTTTGGCCAGCACTAATAATGCATTTGAGTGCGGGCTGAGCATTAACTGCTCTAAGGTGCCATCTTCATAATCTGATTTAAATAGCGTATCCAGTGACAACATGGCCGCCAGCAAAGCTGCCACCCATATTACTCCCGGTGCCATGGTTTGTAGCAGGTTTTTTTCCGGCGATACACCCAATGGAAACAGGGTTACCACAATCACAAAAAACAGCAGCGGATTTAATAGCTCATTTCGATGCCGGTAAGACAGCTTTAAATCGCGCTTAATCAGAGCAATAAACGCCGCAAAGGAAGATGGAGCGTTCATATTAATGGCTCCAGCTGAGTTTTCGGTAAAACCAGTCGATGCTGCTCACCCGCCTGTAATGTCACGGGCTGGTGGGAGGTAATCACTAACATGCCGCCATTGTCGATATGCTCGTCAAATAATTTTTCCAGCATCGCCACGGCCACTACATCCAGCGAGGTATAGGGTTCATCTAAAATCCAGCAGCTTGCGCGGGTTAAAAATAACTGTGCCAGAGCGACTCTACGTTTCTGGCCGGCGGATAACTGCCCGCAGGGAATATCTTCAAAGCCAAACAGGCCAACTTTCGACAGGGCATCTTCAATGCCATTATCGGCTTTACTACCGTGTAGCGATTTTGCCATGCACAGATTTTCCATCGCAGTGAGCTCATATTTAATGCCCGCACGATGCCCTAAAAAAAGCAGATGTTCTAAATAGTTTGATTCCGCATGCGATATTTTTTGTCCCTGCCACAGCACCTCGCCTTCCAGCGGTTGCGCCAGCCCCGCCATAATGCGCAGCAGGCTGGTTTTGCCGCTGCCATTTTTACCCTCGACCCGCAGCACCTGCCCCGGACGCAATTGAAAATCGAGCGCTGAAAACAGGTCTCGATAACCGCGGGTGCAACTAATGGATTTAACGTGTAAACCGGCGGATGCGTCGGTCATGGATGGGTTTCCTGCTGGTTCACTATTTATCTTATTGAGTGTATTTCGAGAAAAATGGATTTTACAGGGAATTGACCGGAATAAACAGCTCACCCATATTTATTTCTCTGTGCATACGAGGCAGATCAAATAATCTTTAAATTTTTTAATTAAAACGCAGGTTGGGCAAATCTTAAAACTAATACCTATACTCATTGTGTACTTATTCTAACTAGCTGAAAAATTAAAATGACTCAATATACAACAGCGCTGCTTGCCTGCCTGATTAGCCTGCCCATAACACTGTTTGCTGAATCTGCTTCTTTTGATCTTAAGCATCTGCAGTCATTATTTGAAAATTACCAGCGCGGGCAATCCTACGAATACGCCAAACAATACCAGTCTGAAATGGAAGGCGACCCGTATTTCGATTATTTTTACGGCGTTTCTGCCATCGACACCGGCCATGCCAGCGAAGGCACTTTTGCGCTGGAGCGTGTGTTGCTGATATTTCCCGAAGATCAGGTAGCCCGCATTGAACTCGCCCGGGGCTACTTTAATTTGCAGGAATACACCCTGGCCAGGGAATCATTTGAGGCCGTATTAAAAACCAGCCCACCGGAAAATGTCAGCGATATTGCACAGGCCTATTTAGACCGGATTCGCATTAATGAATCCCGCTATCGCCCGGTACACAGTGGCTTTCTGGAGTTTTCACTGGGCTACGACGATAACGTTAATATTGGCGTTGATAAAAACAACGACCTGCCATTGCTACCGGTTAGCGAAGCCCAGGCCGACAATGTGGCCAGCATCAGCGGTTCCTGGACCTATGTGCACCCATTCAGCCCCGGCTGGTTTTTTGAATCAACCCTGTTCGGTGACTTTCGCAAAAATCAGGATTTAAGCGCCTTCGACACCGCCATCGGCTCGCTGCAGCTTGGCATCACTCACCTACAGGCAGCCAGCAAATACAAGGCCGAAATCATTAGCCAGCAGTTTAATTTAGACGGCGATAGCTACCGCAGCCTCAATGGGCTTAACTTTAACTGGCAATATACGCTTTCCCAGCAATCGAGTTTTAACTCATCTCTACAATATGCGAAATTTGACTACCCTACACTGAGCGATCGAAACTCGGATCTAATCACCCTCGGCCTGAATTACACCCATGCCTTTGCCTCTTTTCTGCAACCGGTATTATTCACCACCCTCACTTTAGGCAGTGAAAATGCCGAAGACACTTCAAACGAAACCTCCCTGAGAGAAGCCGAGCGGGATATTTACAGCCTGCGCCTCGGGCTGGTTTTAAGCTTTACCAACACGCTGGCCCTGCAAACAGCCATCGGCACCCAGAATAGCGAATATCTTGAACGCACCGATGACTTCAACACCGCCGACTTAAATTTAATCTGGGCATTCGCACGCAAGTGGCGACTGGATACCAGTTATGCCTACAGCAAAAATGACTCCACGGATGAACTGCGCGCTTTTGAGCGCAATGTCATAAACATGACCCTTAATTACACATTTTAATATGAGCTGAAATGACTCAAACACCTTCAATCAGCAATATTTAATCGAGTAAAGATTATGCAAAAAACAATACATAAAAATCGACATCAGCGCTTATTATTCAGCGCGTTAATGAGCTGCATGTTATTTAGCCCGCCACTAATGGCAGAACTTGTGAATGGCGCAACCTGGGTAATTAAACCCGGCGATTCACTGTATAAAATAGCGCGGGTGATCTTTCCCGAAAGCCCCCGCAAGCAAGCTCAACTGCGTCGTGAACTGGTTAATCAAAACCCGCAGGCATTTAAAAATGGCGCGGGAAATATTTCAGTCGGGGATAAACTGCAATTACCGGCATTCGCGGTTCAACAGGAAGCCCCCGTCGAAGCAGTAGTTGAAGCCCCGCCGGCTCAACCCGCAATGCCTCAGCCCGCCGCCATTGAGCCGGTTAGCACTGCAAAAGTTGAAGCGCCAGCGCAATTGCATGTAACAGAACCCGCAGCACAATCTGCAACATCCAGCACACCCGACCCGGCGGACATCATCGGTAAAGTGATTATTAATGTGGGTAAGCTGAGCGCAGAAAATCGCGGCGCCACCCGCCAGCTAAACCGTCGCTCTGAAATTTACCGCGGCGACACCCTGGCCACCGGTGGCCGCAGCCTGACCCAGATACGCCTGAGTGATGGCGCGCTGCTTTCACTACGCCCCCACACCAGCATTCGAATTGCGCAGTACAGCTATAACGGCACAGAGGATGGAACGGAAAAAAGTATTATCGAATTATTAAAGGGCGGCTTTCGCACCATTACCGGCGCCATCGGGCACATTAATAAACAGAATTATCAGATTAAAACCAGCATGGCGACTATCGGTATTCGCGGCACCCATTACTCACTGGTGCTATGTCAGCAAGCCAGTTGTAGCGGTGACGGAGACAACGTAAAAGACGGGTTATACGGCGGCGTAGCCGATGGCAGTATTGTTATTGAAAACCAGAGCGGGTTACACACATTTAATAACGATCAGTTTTTTCACCTTACATCAGCAGGTGTAGCGCCAACAGAAACCCTGATTCCACCCAGCGTTCTGCACCATAAAGCGCAACAGGCCAACACTAAAACCGCCGACAGGCAAGCGGAACAACAGAAAAAGCGCTCTGCGGATAAAAGCGCCAAATCACACCCGCGCCGCTTAGCGGTTATTTTTGAAGCCAACCAGCCAAATCCGGTAAAGAGACCCATTCGGCTACCGCAGGATATTAACGCGCCGCCACTATCTCAGACCACGGTGGCCCCAAATGGCTCAGGCATTATCATCAGTTTTAATGAAACAGATCCCTTAAACATTACGGTTGACGGCGCCTCAGCACCGGTCACCGTTAACCCCAATAAAAACAATACGATTATTTTAGGGCCTGATCGTATCCCGGTCGCTATCTCTGAAACCGTCTTCGATATCGAACTGGGGAGAATTGTCACCAATGAGTTTGCAGCGATTTCAGCTGCCGGCACCCCCACCGGTGTGCCCTCTGATTTAGGCCGGAACACCGATCTGGGCGTTAACTGGGGTCGTTGGAACGGTGATTTCACTTTGCGAACCGATGGTAGCCCGATAGATGCACAAAATAATATGCACTTTATTTACAGCGATAACATTACCTCTGCGGAACAACTGGCTTTTTTAGGCGGCATAAAAGCATTTACCACTTACACCTCAACCGGCGGTACCCTGCCCACGGATAATCCGGGCAATACCGGCAGCAGTTTCGCCAGCATTTCTATGGGGGTTGATTTTTTCGCTCAACAAATTACAAACTATGATATCAGCACATCAGTGACGAATGACATAGGACAACAGGTATCGTATTCAGCAGGTATTTTTTCACCCATTCCGCTGGATACACTAAACACCAGTTTCCCGATTGATGGTACAGGCTGCGCCAGTGGCGCCTGCACCGGAGAAGCCAGCGTGCTGTTTGTCGGGCCGGCAGCTAGCAGTGCGATTACGTCCTATCAGCTTAATGATATACAGGCGAATACCAGCATTACCGGCACAGCGCTACTCACACAGGACCCAAACATCACGCAGCCTCAATAAAACAGCCCGCCTGAATGCTATAAATCAATTCAGGAAATAAATTCAGGCGGGAATTGCTCGACGCATTAATAGTAATTTGAAGACATTTCATATATTCTTCGCTGCTTTAAATAACCTGCTTTTACAGCCAGTAGTAAATCATGTCAAACATCGCCGACTTTACCAAATCTGAAATATGGACAATAGAAAGCACCCTCAAGGAACGCTGGGGCAAAGACAACGAAATAGAGCTGCAATTTGCAGACACCGAAATTCGTTTATTTATGGGTGACAGAGATACCACTGAATGCCCTGCGGTTATCTGGCAACACGAAGGCTGTAACTTTATAATTTTTAAAACCGGCGTACAAAGCTATCGCTGCCAGTTTTTCTATAAAGGCTATCAGCAATACGGCACAGGTGTGCATGAATATGATGATATTGGTGACTGTATTATTTCGTTGCTGCAGGTTCAATCTGACCAGCATCGTGAGATTCAAATTGAAGAAGAGAACAGTGATGGTAGCTTGCCGCGGGGAACTGAAGTTAAGTAACCTTATTAATATCTCGCACTCATCTCAATAGTAATAAAAATGAGATCTGTGCAACTTGCACAATGATCTCAGGATAAAAATCTTTTAAACTCGTTCTCCTGCTCACAGCATAAAAAACTGCAGTGACAAAATTCAATATCACCGTAGTTAAGCATTTACTAATTTAAATGGCCTCCTCAGGAAAATAAATTGGGAGACGACATAAGCTTAAAAATACGATAAGGTTGAACAAATCTGAAAACCACGGATATCTGGTGTCAAACAAGTTAACTTACATAGTGCTCTCAACCTGATAGCAGATTAAAGGACTAAACCATCTCCAGACAAGCTCATCCGTATACCGATATAAAATACTAAACAACCTGAAATAAAAATGAAAAAAATACTCCAAATAATTTTCTTATCCCTACTTTTTGTTCCGCAATTTATACTCGCTTCCGATGCATATATAAAAACCGACATATCCATTGGCCAAGGTTTTTTGAGTGAACATGCTAAAAAATGCTATCTGATAACACCTGAACATGTGATTGATGGGGCAAAAAACATTCATTTTATGACCGCCGATAGAAAAACTCACAGCGCAAAAACCATCAAAACTTTCGAAGTCGATCTTGCCATCTTAGAAGTTGACAATATCAAAGCCTGTCGCCACAAACAAACCGAACCAACCACTAAGCTATCATCAATTTTAAAAGTCTATAGAGACGGCGTTTTAAAAACCCGCTTAAGTGATGGCAGCACATTACAGACCAAAATAACTATCAAGGGAATTGATCAAACAGAGTATTTACAAATTGAACCCCTTAAAAAAACCGATGTATTAAAACAGGGTTACAGTGGCAGCACATTATACATTGCTGAGCAACCAGCTGGTATGCTACTGGAGGTAGGTGATGACAATATTGGTTACATTTATCGTTTTGATGCGATTACCAACAAACTCTCATCTTATTTTACACCTGTTGATACTACACAGATTGTAAAAACAGCAGATGCAAAAAACATAATGGCGCTAGGTACAATTAAAGGTGAAATAGCTAAAGACAAAACGGTGGAGCACTTATTTAATTGGGAGGAAAACAGTCCTATAAAAATAAATATAAAAAAAATGGGTGGCGGTTACGCTTATAAATTCAATATCTTCAACGATGAAGATGAGCTAATGCACAAAGGCAATATCGATGGTGGTAGCAAATATGATTTTTCTTTCACGCCATTAAAGAGTGCCACGTATAAAATTCAATTAATTGGAACGTCTCGTTACGGTAAGTATGATATAAATATTTCACAACTTACACTGGACTCTCAATTGCGTGGCGCTGGCAACATTGCTGAGATTGGCGACCAACTTAAAGGCATCATTGCATATAACAGCATTGCTGAGTATAAATTTATTGGGGAAGAAAACAGCCCTATAAAAGTCAAGATAAAAAAAATGGGTGGCGGTTACGCTTATAAATTCAATATCTTCAACGATGAAGATGAGCTAATGCACAAAGGCAATATCGATGGTGGTAGCAAATATGATTTTTCTTTCACGCCATTAAAGAGTG
>Ga0316205_10000784_pt1 | contig 49016 bp, 44 predicted proteins | sample 3monthpyrite_MG_FD_204941 | JGI IMG/M metagenome (GOLD analysis project Ga0316205, IMG submission 204941) | Microbial mat bacterial communities from mineral coupon in-situ incubated in ocean water Damariscotta River, Maine, United States -... | ecosystem: Environmental > Aquatic > Marine >...
AACAAGCGTGAAAACCCCGACGATGGCGAGCGACCCCAGCTGTGCGGCCCAGCTTCCGGCGCCGAAAGCGGCGATCATGATCGTGCCGAATATACCGCCCACGCCGTGCACGGCGAACACATCGAGCGTATCGTCGATCTTCAGCGTGTTGCGGATCAGGTTGACCGCCTCCTGACACAGGACCCCTGCGACCGCGCCGATGATCAGTGCTTCGACGGGGCCGACGAAACCGCTGGCCGGGGTGATCGAGGCAAGCCCCGCAATGGTGCCGGTGACGATGCCCACGAGGCTCGCCTTGCCGAACTTGATGCGCTCCCACAGCGCCCAGCTGAGCGAGGCGGTGGCGGCCGAGATATGCGTGACCGTGAGCGCCATGGCGGCGCCTCCGTCAGCGGCCAGCTGACTGCCGCCGTTGAAGCCGAACCAGCCGACCCATAGCATGGCCGCGCCGATCATCACGAAGCCGGGATTGTGCGGTGGCGTGGTCCGGTTGCGGCGCGCACCCAGCATGACGGCGATCACGAGAGAGGCGATTCCGGCGGTTTCATGCACCACGATGCCGCCTGCAAAATCACGCGCGCCCGTGTCGCCGAAAATCCCGCCATCCGCCAGAAACCCGCCGCCCCAGATCCAATGCACCACCAGCGCATAGCAAAAGAGCATCCACAGCCCCGAAAAGACCAGCACGAAGCCAAAGCCGACCCGCTCCACATAGGCGCCCACGATCAGCGCGGGCGTGATGATGGCGAAGGTCATCTGGAAGGCGAAGAACAGGACCTCCGGAAGGGTCCCCGCCAGACTGTCGGCGGTGACGCCCGCGAGGAACGCCTTGCCCAGCCCGCCCCAAACGGCCCCGCCATCGCCGAAGGCGATCGAGTATCCCACGGCCAGCCAGAGCACGCTCATCAGGCAGGCGATGGCATAGCATTGCATGAAGACGCTCAGCACGTTGCGGGCGCGCACGAGCCCGCCATAAAAGAGCGCCAGCCCCGGCAGGGTCATGAAGAGCACGAGGGCGGTGGCGACGATGATCCAGGCTGTATCGGCAGCGTTCATTTTTCAGGCAGTCCTTTTGATGCGTCTCGGTGTGCGGGCATCAAAAACGGCCTGGAAACAATGAAAAGAGCGCAGGGCGTGCGCTGTCGCACAAAATACGGGCAATCGCGCGGATGCTCAAATTTTCAGCAGCCAGCCGGAGGGATGCGCAAAACGCGGGCGGGTTCAGCAGAGCGCCTCGGCGATCAGCGCAAGCGCGCGGTCGCGCGACAGGCGGCGCACTTCGGCCCGGCCCTGAGCGCCGAAATCGCGGGTTTCCGTGCGGGTGGCCTGCCCGCTGCGGGCCAGCGCGAAACAGACACGGCCCTCGGGCTTGGCCCCGGACCCGCCGGGGCCCGCGATGCCGGTGATCGCAACGGCGATGTCGGCGCGTGCGGCGCGGCGCGCGCCCTCGGCCATGTCGCGGGCGGTCTCTTCGGACACGGCGCCATGGGCGTCGAGCGTGGCCTGCGGCACGCCCAGAAGCTCGGCTTTGGCGGCATTGGAATAGGTGATGAAACCGCGTTCGAAGACGGCGGAGGACCCGGGAATGTCGGTGAGCGCCGCCGCGACCATGCCGCCGGTACAGCTTTCGGCGGTGGTGATCGTGAGGCCCGCGGCGCTGGCGGCCTCAACGATACCTTGCGCGGTCATGCCAGGACCCCGTGCCAGAGATAGCCCAGCAGCCCCACGCCGAGCGCCGCGAACACGCCCGCGATCACGTCATCGAGCATCACGCCAAGCGCATCGCCGCGCCGGTCGGCCCAGCCCACGGGGCCGGGCTTGGTGATGTCAAAGAGCCGGAACAGCACAAAGGCCGCCAGGATCCCCGGCCAGAGCGCGGTCACGGGTGCTCCGGCCTGGGCCGCCCCGATGGCCACGGGCCAAAGCGCGATCCATTGCCCGGCCACCTCGTCGATGACGATCTCCGAGGGGTCGTGGTCGGTCTTGCCCCGTGTCTCGACCGCCGTGGCCCACCAGCCCACGCCAAAGGCGCAGAAGGTGGCGACGATCAGCAGGACCGGCCCGCCGAGGATCATCAGCGCGAGGGCCACGGGCAGGGCCGCAAGAGACCCCCAGGTGCCCGGTGCCGGCCTGAGGTGGCCCACATAGAGAAATGTAGCGATGAGATGGGTCATGGGCGCATCAGCGCGACGCTGGCCAGCGCCGCGATGCCTTCGCCGCGCCCGGTAAAGCCCAGCCGCTCGGAGGTCGTGGCCTTGACCGAGACCTGGTCGGGGGCCACGCCGCAGATGTCGGCAATCGTGGTGCGCATGGCATCGGCATGGGGCCCGATTCTGGGCAGTTCGCAGACAAGAGTGACGTCCATATTGCTGATTTCAAATCCTATTTCGCGGGCAAGGCCCGCCGCGTGACGCAGGAAGATGTCGCTGGCAGCCCCATTCCATTGCGGGTCGGAGGGCGGAAAATGCCGACCGATGTCGCCGCGCGCCAGCGCGCCATAGATCGCATCGGCCAGCGCATGGAGCCCCACATCGGCATCCGAATGGCCCTGAAGCCCGCGCCCGAACGGCACGCGCACGCCACACAGGATCACATGATCGCCGTCGCCGAAACGATGCACGTCATAGCCATTGCCGACCCGTATCTGCATGTTGCCCCTCAGGATGCGGTCCGCCCGGGCGGCATCGCCGGGATGGGTGATCTTGATATTGTCCTCATCGCCCCGGGTGATGGCCACGTCAAGGCCTGCGGCGCGCGCCACCTCGACATCATCCGCCGCACCGCCGGGATGCGACCGGTGCGCGGCCAGAATGGCGTCCAGCCGAAACCCCTGCGGCGTCTGCGCGCGCCAGAGCCCGTCGCGGGACAGGCTGCCGGCGACAATGCCCCCGGCACCGGTCCAGAGCGCATCCGTGACCGGCAGGGCCGGGGCGGCGGCATCATGGGTCCGAAGGGCGGTGATCACGCCTCGGATCGTTTCGCCGCTCACGCAGGGTCGCGCCACGTCATGGATCAGCACATGGGTCGTACCGGTGTGTTCGAGCGCCTCGAGCCCGTTCAGCACCGATTGCGCCCGTGTCTCGCCGCCCCGTGCCAGGATCAACCCCGGCAGGTCGGGCGCGCGGTCCATGTCGTCGGCGTGCAGCACCAGAACGATATGCGCGACCTCGTCCAGCACGGCAAACCGGGTCAGGGTGTGTGCCGCCACCGTCTGACCGCCGAGGCGTTGCCACTGCTTGGGCAGATCGCCGCCGGCGCGGGTGCCCCGGCCTGCGGCCACGATGAGAGCTGCAATCGTCATGGTCCCGGTATAGCGGTTTTGCCGGGCTCTGAAACCGTTTTAGGCGGCCCTCGCAGATGCGGCGCTGATTTGGGCGCGAGCCGTCATTTGTGCTTATTTTTTGTGCGGTTTACGTATAGAGCCATCGCCAAGCCTCCTGTTTCTTGAAGTTTCGTGCATGGATTCGCAGGCTGGGCCCGTTGCACAAGGATTGAGCATGTGACCGCCGACCTGACCGATCTGGGGCTCGACCCGCCGGTGTTTCTCGCACCATTGGCGGGGATTACGGACCTGCCGTTCCGCAATCTCGTGTCCAGCTTCGGTGCGGGCCTGGTGGTCAGCGAGATGGTCGCAAGCCAGGAGATGGTGCAGGCCAAACCGGGTGTGCGCGAGCGGGCCGAACTGGGCTATGGCCTCGAGAACACCGCTGTGCAGCTGGCGGGTCGCGAGGCGCACTGGATGGCCGAGGCCGCCCGGATGGTCGAGGCGAACGGCGCGCGGATCATCGACATCAACATGGGCTGTCCGGCCAAGAAGGTGACCAGCGCAAGCGGCGCGGGGGCCAGCGGTTCGGCGCTGATGAAGGACCTTGATCATGCGCTGACACTGATCGAGGCGGTGAGCGGCGCGGTAACGGTGCCGGTGACGCTCAAGACGCGGCTGGGGTGGGACGATGCGCTGCGGAACGCGCCCGAGCTGGCGCGGCGGGCCGAGGGTGCAGGCGTGAGGATGATCACCATTCATGGCCGCACGCGGTGCCAGTTCTACAAGGGTCATGCGGATTGGGCCGCAATCCGGGCGGTAAAGGACGCGGTGCGGGTGCCGGTCATCGCCAATGGCGACATTACCGACGCGGCGACCGCCCGGCGGGCTCTGGCGCTGTCGGGCGCGGATGGCGTCATGGTCGGGCGCGGCGCGCAGGGGCAGCCCTGGAAGCTGGCCGAAATCGCCGCGGCGCTTTATGGAATCACACCGCCCGGACGGCCTGATGCGCATGAATTTATCCGCATGGTTTCAGATCATTACGAGGCGATGCTGACCTTCTACGGCACCGATCCGGGTGTTCGTGTCGCGCGAAAGCATCTGGGGTGGTACATGGATGTCGCAGGCAGCGGCGTAACGCTGCGCAAGCGGGTTCTGACCGCGCGCGACCCCGACGAGGTGCTGCGCCTTCTGCCCGAGGCGCTGGCCGCGTCGGCACGGGTGGCGGCATGAAGGACGGCGTGCTGTGGTCCGCGATGCCGACACCGGCGCTGATCCTTGATGCGGGCGATCGCGTGGAGGATATCAACCCGGCCGCCGAGGGGTTCCTCAATGCCTCGGTCCGGTCGGTGCGCGGGCGGCATGTCTGGGATGTCCTGAGCATCGATGCGCCACTCGACGAGGCGTTTGAGCGCGCCCGCGGCCACGACACGCCGCTTTTCGTCAGTGACGTCGATCTGGGGAGCGGCACGCGGAGCCCGGTACGCTGCAACCTGTCGGTGTCGCCGATGGGGGCGGGACAGGCGGGGCGGCTGATCATGATCACGCCGCTGGACGCCTCCGGGCGGATCACGCAGGGCCATTCGTCCCGCGCCTCGGCCAAATCCGCCATCGGCATGGCCGAGATGCTGGCCCACGAGATCAAGAACCCTCTGGCCGGGATCACCGGCGCGGCACAGCTGATGTCGATGAACCTGGGCGCTGAGGACCACGAGCTTGCCGATCTGATCGTGAGCGAGTGCCGCCGGATCGTCGCGCTTCTGGATCAGGTCGAGCAGTTCGGCAACGTGCAACCGCCGCAACTGCGATGCGTGAACCTGCATGATACGCTGGATCGCGCAAAGCGCTCGGCCGAGCTGGGGTTCGCGGCCCATATGACGATCCTCGAAGACTATGACCCGTCGCTGCCGCAGGCGCGGGCCGATCGTGATCAGCTGCTTCAGGTGATCCTGAATCTGCTGAAGAACGCCGCCGAGGCGGCAGGCCGGGACGGCGGCGCGATCACCCTTCGGACCTATTACGAACATGCGCTGCGCGTGCGCCACAAGGACGGGCCGGGCCACGCGCTGCCGCTGCAGATCGAGATAGAGGATAACGGGCCGGGCCTGCCGCCCGAGATCGCGGGCGACGTGTTCGATCCGTTTGTGTCGGGGCGTGAGAATGGCACCGGGCTGGGGCTCGCGCTGGCCGCCAAGATCATCGCCGATCAGGAGGGATGGATCAGCGTGACATCGGTGCCGGGGCGCACGGTGTTTCGGGTCTCGCTGCCGGTGGCGCCCGCTCATATGAAGGAGGACGACTGATGGATGGCACGGTACTGGTGGCTGATGACGACCGCACAATCCGCACGGTTCTGACCCAGGCGCTGACCCGGGCGGGGGCGCGGGTGCACGCCACATCCAGCCTGACGACCCTGATGCGATGGGTCAGCGAGGGGCGCGGCGACGTGGTGATTTCGGATGTGATGATGCCCGACGGCAACGGGCTTGAGATGCTGCCCAGGATCAGCCAGGAACGCCCCGACCTGCCGGTGATCGTGATCTCGGCGCAGAACACGATCATGACGGCGATCCGGGCGACCGAGGCGGAGGCCTTCGACTACCTGCCCAAACCCTTTGACCTGCCCGACCTGATGAAGCGCACGAACCGGGCGCTGGAAACCGGGCGCGCGGCGCGTCAGTCCCGGGTCGAGGAGGTCCCGCCGCGTCCCGAAGAGCTGCCGCTGGTGGGCCGCACGCCGGTGATGCAGGCGCTCTACCAGATGCTGGCGCGGCTGATGAACAGCGATCTCAGCGTGTTGATCCGGGGCGAAACGGGGGCGGGAAAATCCCTGATCGCGCGGGCCATTCATGATCTGTCGGACCGGCGCGCTGACCCCTTTGTGACCATCGGGCCGGGCGATATGAGTGGCCCGGAGGCGGCCCACAAGGCGTTGGCGCGGGCTCGGTCCGGCACGCTGGTGGTGGACCGGCTAGAGGGGCTGTCCGAGGCCGAACAGGCCGTCATCCTTCAGCTTCTGGACATGCGCGACGGGCAGGGCGAGACGGCTCCGCGCATCCTGTCGACCCTGCAGGGGCAGGACGTCTCGGGGCTGCGGGACGATCTCTATTTCCGGCTCTGCGGCGCCATCGTCGAGGTGCCGCCGCTGCGCGATCGGGTGGATGACGTGGCACTGCTGGCCGCGCATATGCTGACCCGCGCCGAGGCAGAGGGCCTGCCGCAACGGTCGTGGTCGGATGCGGGGCTGGAGGTGCTTCGGCGCTATGGCTGGCCGGGCAATGTGCGGCAACTGGAAAACGTCGTGCACCACGCAGCGCTGATGTCGCGCGAGACCGAGATTTCACCGCAGGACATTGCCGATGTTCTGGGCGCGCAGCCCGAGGCGGGGCCGGCGGCCGGGCACAGCGACGCAGACAAGCTGTCCGATTCGGTTGCCCGGCACCTTCAGCGTTACTTCGACATGCACGGCGGAATGTTACCGCCCAGCGGCCTGTACCAGCGAATCTTGCGCGAGCTGGAGCTGCCCCTGATCGAGATCGCTCTCGAGGCAAGCGGCGGAAATCAGGCGAAATGTGCCGAGCTTCTGGGCATCAACCGCAATACGCTGCGCAAGAAAATTACAGAGCTGGATATTCGCGTGACACGCCGCCGCAAGTTGATGTAAAAGGGCAACATATCTGTGGCGGAAAAGGAGCAGTGCCGCGGTGTGCCCCCATATTTCGTGGGCAACGCCCGTACCTGCCGCAACCTGAGGGGACGAGCCGGTGGCCGCGAGGACACGCAAGGCAAGCTGGGATCAGTTGCTGCGCCTCCGGCGTTGGCGCAGATTTGGCAATCTGGCGACCGTTGGCCTCTTCATGATCGGCCCAGTTCTGGCGGTTGTGACCTACCTGGTGATGGGGCCGCTGGATCAGGGAGCCTCGTCCAATGTGCTCCGGATTGTTCTGCTTACGGACCTGATCTATGTGATCATCGTGGCGGCCCTGGTCGCCCAGCGCGTGCTGCGCATGGTGGCCGCGCGGAGACGGCATTCGGCGGGCTCGCGGCTGCACCTTCGGCTGACCGGGGTCTTTGCCATCATGGCGCTGATTCCGACCGTGACCGTGGCGATCTTTGCCACGCTCAGCGTGAATATGGGGCTGGAGGCGTGGTTTTCCGACCGCGTGGGCCGCGTGGTCAGCAACTCGGTCGCCGCAGCCCAGGCCTATGAGGACGAGCATCGCCGCGACCTGATCACGGATGCCCGCGCGCTGGCCTCGGTCATCAACGCCACGAAACGCGCCACGGTCTTTCTGGACGATGGCGACATCCGCAAGGTCCTGTCGGACGGGCAGCGCGGCATCCAGCGCGGACTGCGCGAGGCCTATGTCGTGGATGGTACGGGCGAGATCCGGGCGCGCGGCGAGAACTCGTACCTCTTTGATTTCGAGCGCCCCACACCCGCGCAGTTGAAGGCTGCCCGCGAAAACAACGTGATCGTGATCCAGGACTGGGTGAACAACGAGTTCCGCGCGCTGATGCCGCTGGAAACGATCCCGGACCGGTTTCTCTATGTCAGCCGCAACGTGGATGGCAAGATTCTCAACCTTCTGGATGAGACGAAGGAAACCGCCACATTCTATCGCCAGCGCGAGAGCGAGCGGGGGCAGGTGCTGTTCGAATTCGGTCTGGTGTATCTCGGATTTGCGATGATCCTGATCCTGGCGGCGATCTGGCTGGGCATGTGGTTTGCCGAGCGGCTGGCACAGCCCGTGGGACGCCTGGCCAGTGCCGCGCAGCGCGTCGGGGACGGCGATCTCGACGTGCAGGTGCGCGAGGAAGACGGCGACGACGAGATCGCAATGGTGGGCCGCTATTTCAACCAGATGACACGGCAGCTGAAGGGTCAGCGAAACGACCTGCTGGCGCGCTCCGAGCAGATCGAGCGGCGGCGGCGGCTGTTCGACAGCGTGCTGGGGTCGGTGTCCTCGGGCGTGGTGGGGCTGGATGCGGATGGCCGCGTGACCTTCGTGAACCGCGCGGCCGAACGGCTTCTGGATTGGGAGGACGACCAGCAGACCGTGGCGATCGCCGTGGCGATGCCGGAATTTGCCGATCTGTTCGACCGGTTGCGCGACGGGGCCGGCAGCTTTGCGCAGGAGGAAATCCGCGTCAGCCGGGGCGGGACGCAGGAAAACCTGCTGGTGCGCATGTCCGAGCGGCTGAACGAGGCGGGCGAGCGCGAAGGGTATGTGGTGGCCTTTGACGATGTGACCGATCTGGTGAGTGCGCAGCGCATGGCCGCCTGGGGCGATGTGGCGCGACGGATCGCGCATGAGATCAAGAACCCGCTCACGCCCATCAAGCTGAGCGCCGAGCGCACGCGGCGCAAGTTCTCCAAGCTGCTCGACGAGAAGAACGCCGAGGACCTTGCCCAGATGACCGACGTGATCGTGCGCCAGACCGATGATCTGCGGCGCATCGTCGACGAGTTTTCCAAATTCGCCCGTATGCCCGAGCCCGAGACCAAGACACAGAGCCTGTCGCAGCTTTTGCGCGAGGCGACGATGCTGCAGGAGGCCGGGCAACCCGATGTGCGGTTCGAGACCGCGTTCTGCGAGGATGATCTGATGGCGGACTTCGATGCCACGATGATCAGCCAGGCGCTCACAAACCTGATCAAGAACGCGGGTGAAGCTATTGAAACAAGGATTGAAAGGCGGATCGGTGAAGAGGGTTTCACACCCACGATCCGCATTTCGAGCGCCATCGAGAACGGCCGTGCCGTGCTGCGCATCGCCGACAACGGCACCGGGCTGCCCGAAGATCGCGCGCGGCTGTTCGAGCCCTATGTGACGACGCGGGACAAGGGCACCGGGCTGGGCCTGCCGATCGTGAAGAAGATCATCGAGGAACATGGCGGCACGCTGACGCTGGAAGATGCGCCCGCCTTCGGGGAGGGCGCGCATCGCGGGGCGATGGCGGTCGTGACATTGGACCTGGCGGCGGACCGGCCCGCCGAGGTCGAGATTTTGAGGCAGGTGGTACATGGAGTTTGAGAGGGTTTGGACATGAGCGACATCCTGATTGTGGACGACGAGCGGGACATCCGGGAGCTGATTTCGGACATTCTCGAGGATGAGGGATTTTCAACCCGGCTGGCGGGCAATTCCGACGATGCCATGGCGGCGATCGCGGATCAGCCGCCGTCGCTTCTGATCCTCGACATCTGGCTCAAGGACAGCAACATGGATGGCATCGACATCCTGAAATGCGTCAAGCGCGACTATCCCGAGGTACCGGTGGTGATCATCTCGGGTCACGGCAATATCGAGATCGCGGTCGCGGCGATCAAGCAGGGCGCGTATGATTTCATCGAGAAACCCTTCAATATCGACCAGCTTCTGGTGGTGATCCGGCGCGGCATGGAAACGTCCCGCCTGCGCCGCGAGGTTCAGACGCTCAAACGCCGTGACACGGGGCCTGCGGACATGCTGGGGGAAAGCAGTGTCTTTCGCGCATTGGTCAGTCAGCTCGACAAGGTCACGCGTTCGAACGGGCGGGTGATGCTGACGGGCCCTGCGGGCGCGGGCAAGGAGTTGGCGGCGCGTTATATCCATGCCAATTCCAACCGGGCGGACGGACCCTTTGTCAGCGTCGGCTGTGCCACGATCGAGGCGGACCGCATGGAGGAGGTCCTGTTTGGCCGCGAAAGCGAGGAGAAGGGCGTCGAGCCGGGCCTGCTGGAAGAGGCCAATGGCGGGGTGATCTATTTCGACGAGGTCGCGGACATGCCTCCCGGCACGCAAGGCAAGATCCTGCGGGTGCTGGTGGATCAGCAATTCCTGCGCGTGGGAGGCTCGGACAAGGTGCAGGTGGATCTGCGGGTTATCTCCTCGACCAGCCGCAACCTGGAGGCCGAGATCGCCGCCGACCGCTTTCGCCGCGAGTTGTATCATCGTCTGAACGTGGTGCCGATCGGCGTACCGTCGCTGGAGGAGCGCCGCGACGACATCCCGCTTCTGGCCGCGCATTTCATCGAGGGGCTGCACAAGTCGCAGGGCCTGCCGCACCGACCCCTGAGCGGTGAGGCGGCAGCACTTTTGCAGACCATGACCTGGCCCGGCAATGTGCGCCAGCTGCGCAACGTGATCGAACGGGTGCTGATCCTCGGCGACAACGCAGGCGAGATCGAGGCGGCCGAGCTTCCGGGTGAAAACGAGGCGGTGACCGAGGAGGGCCGTGTGGTCCTGTCGGGTGCTCTGGCCACGATGCCGCTTCGCGAGGCGCGCGAGGCCTTCGAGCGCGAGTACCTGCTGACCCAGATCAACCGGTTCGGTGGCAATATCAGCCGCACGGCGGAGTTTGTCGGCATGGAGCGCAGCGCGCTGCACCGCAAGCTCAAGTCGCTGGGCGTTGTGACCAGTTCCAAATCCGGTGCCCGGGTGGCGAAGGTCGAAGAGAAAGAGGCATCATGATCCGGCCCCCGTGGCGGCGAATTTCGTTGACCCCCCGAACACTCTCTGCCATGCAAAAGGCCCCCGAAGGCCACTAGCAGGGTGCCATGAAGGTCATCATTTGCGGCGCGGGGCAGGTCGGCTGGCAGATCGCCCGTCACCTGTCCGGTGAAAAGAACGACGTGACCGTTGTCGACAGCAACGCCGACCTGGTGCGTCGGGTCACCGATACGCTGGATGTGCAGGGCCTGGCGGGCTTTGCCAGCTATCCGGACATCCTGGACCGGGCGGGCGCGCGGGATGCGGACATGATCATCGCAGCCACGTATTCGGATGAAGTCAACATGGTGACCTGTCAGGTCGCACATTCGGTGTTTTCCATCAGTCGCAAGATCGCGCGGCTGCGCAGTCAGTCCTATCTGGACGCGATCTATTCCGATCTCTACCGGCGTGATCACATGCCCATCGACGTGGTGATCAGCCCCGAGCGCGAGGTGGCCGAAGCCGCGCTGAGCCGCCTGAAATCGCCCGCCGCATTCGACAGCGAGAGCTTTCTCGATGGCAAGGCACAGCTTCTGGGGTTGCGCCTGGAGGAGGATTGCCCGGTGCTCAACACACCGCTGAGGCAGCTGAGCGACCTGTTCTCGACGCTTCGGGTGATCGTGCTGGCCGTGCGCCGCGAAGGGCGGCTGTTTGCCCCCGAGGCCGGGGACCAGTTGTTCGCGGGTGACGAAATCTATGTCTTTTCCCCCAACGAGGACGTGCCGCGTATGCTGGAGGTGTTCGGCAAGACCGCGCACCGGCAGGAGCGGGTCGTGATCCTGGGCGGTGGCAATGTCGGGCTCACCGTGGCGAAGGCGCTCGAGGCGCGGGGCGGGGTGCGTGCCAAGGTGATCGAGCGCAACCGCAAATGCGCCGAGCGCGCGGCGGATGAGCTGGAGCGGACCATCGTGCTGCACGGCGATGCACTGGATGCGGCTCTGCTGACGGAGGCGGGGGTGGCGCGGGCCGATGCGGTGCTGGCCGTCACCGATGATGACAAGACCAACCTTCTGGCCGCTGTCCGGGCCAAGGCCGAGGGCTGTCCGCTGTCGATCAGCCTGGTGAACGACCCGACGCTGGTGCCCCTGATGGAGCCGATGGGACTGGATGCCTATATCAACCCGCGCGCCACGACCGTCAGCTCGATCCTGCGCCATATCCGGCATGGCCGGGTGCGCGGCGTCTATTCCATCGGCGATGCCGAGGCCGAGGTGATCGAGGCGCAGGTGCTGGGCACCTCGTCGATCGCCGGCAGCCATATCCGCGACATCGACTTTCCCGAGGGCGTGCTGGTGGGAGCGGTGCGCAAGGGCGAGGATATCCACAAGCCGTCGGGTGGTCTGCGTGTCGAGGAGGGCGATGTGATCGTGCTCTTTGCGCTGGCCTCGGACGTGCCGCAGGTCGAGCAGCTGCTCCAGGTCTCGATCGACTTTTTCTGAACCATGAGCGCGCGCATCGCCCGTCTTCCGCTGATCCTGATCCTGGCAGGGATTGCGTCGTTTGCGATGTTCGTGCCCGCGATGCACGCGGTCCTGAACGACGATCACTCGGTGGCGCGCTCGTTCCTCTACTCGGGCATCGTGGGGCTGGCGGTGGTCAGCCTGATCGGCATCGCGATGAGCACCGGCCCGCGCCGCGCGGCGAGCGATCTGTCGAACCTGCTGTCGCTGTTCCTGGGCTATTCGGTGCTGCCGGTCTTTCTGGCGCTGCCCTTCTACGAGGGCTTGAGCACCACGAGCTTTCTCAATGCCTATATCGAGATGGTGTCGAGCCTGACCACCACCGGCGCCACGCTGTTCGAGACCCCCGGCCGGCTGAATGACAGCCTGCACCTGTGGCGTGGCATCGTCGGATGGCTGGGCGGGCTGATGATGTGGGTTGTCGCCTCGGCGATCCTGGCGCCGCTGAACCTGGGCGGGTTCGAGGTCACTGCCAGCGCCGAGCCCGGGCAGGACACCGGAGGGCTGGAGCGGTTCGAGCGCGCGGATGCGGCCAAGCGCCTGTGGCGGGCGACCGTGACGCTGGGGCCGATCTATGCAGGGCTTACCGTGATCCTGTGGATGTCGCTGGTCGTGGGAGGCGACCGTCCGATCGTGGGCCTGATCCACGCAATGTCGACCATGGCCACCAGCGGCATATCGCCCGTCGGCGGGGTCGAGAACGCGCAATCGGGTCTGGCCGGTGAGGCGGTGATCTTTCTGTTTCTGACCTTTGCGCTGTCGCGGCTCACGTTCTCGTCGGACACGGTGACGGCGGTGCGGCCCGGCGGGCTCTGGCAGGACCCCGAGTTCCGGCTGGGTCTGGCACTGGTCATTGCGGTGCCGGTCCTGTTGTTCCTGCGTCATTGGCTGGGCGCGCTGGAGGTTTCCGGCGATGAGGACCTGGCCAGCGCCCTCAGAGCCCTCTGGGGCGCGGCCTTCAGTGTCCTGTCGTTTCTCAGCACCACCGGGTTCGAAAGCGCGGACTGGGTCACCGCCCGCGACTGGTCCGGCCTGGGCACGCCGGGGCTGATCCTGTTGGGATTGTCGCTGATCGGCGGCGGCGTGGCCACCACGGCGGGAGGGGTCAAGCTGCTCAGGGTCTATGCGCTCTACCTTGCCGGTCGGCGCGAGATGGAGCGGCTGGTGCATCCCTCATCCGTCGGGCGCGCCGGGGCCGGCAGCCGCCGCATCCGACGGCAGGGCGCGTTCATCGCATGGATTTTCTTCATGCTGTTCGGGTTGTCGCTGGCGTTGGTCACGGTTGTGCTGGCGCTGCTGGGGCTGGAGTTCGAAGAGGCGCTGATCCTGGCCATTGCCGGGCTCAGCACGACCGGCCCGCTGACCCAGGCCGCAGGCGAGGTGCCGATCCGGCTGCTGGAAATGAGCGCCTGGGCAAAGCTGGTCTTTGGGGCGGCGATGATCATCGGACGGCTGGAAACACTGGCGATCATCGCGCTGATCAATCCGGGGCTCTGGCGCGACTGAGATGGCCGGAAACCGCCCCTGTGTCGCGCATTGATTTTAGGGCTGGAAACACGCCGCAATGGGCGACATACTTGACCCAGATTCCAATTTCGGCCCGATCCGCGGGACCGCGCAAGAAAAAAGGCTTTGGGGACAATGGCTAACGATCGTCAAAATTTGCAGGACGCATTTCTCAATCAGGTGCGGAAGACCAAGACTCCGGTGACGGTGTTCCTGATCAATGGTGTCAAGTTGCAGGGTGTGATCACCTGGTTCGACAATTTCTGCATTCTTCTGCGCCGTGATGGCCAGTCGCAGCTTGTCTACAAGCACGCCGTGTCGACCATCATGCCCGCGCAACCGATCAATCTCTATGACGGTGACGAGGACGCGTGACGTCAGCTGACCCCGCGGTGACCCGGGCCTGGGTCCTGCATCCGGACATCTACAACTCGGACGACACGCGCGACCCCGTGCGGGCGCTGGACGAGGCCGTGGCGCTGGCGCGCGCCCTGCCGGGGCTTGAGGTCGCGGGCGCGGAGGTGGTGCGCCTGCCCAGGCCGCATCCCGGTGCGCTCTTCGGGTCGGGCAAGATCGACGAGCTGCATCACCGTCTGGAAGACGCCGAGATCGAGCTGGTGCTGATCGACGGCCCGGTGACGCCGGTGCAGCAGCGCAACCTGGAAAAGGCCTGGGGCGTCAAACTTCTGGACCGCACGGGGCTGATCCTCGAGATTTTCAGCGACCGGGCGGCGACCCGCGAAGGCGTGTTGCAGGTCGAGATGGCGGCGCTGAGCTATCAGCGCACGAGGCTGGTGCGCGCCTGGACCCACCTTGAGCGGCAGCGCGGTGGGCTGGGCTTTGTCGGCGGCCCCGGCGAGACGCAGATCGAGGCGGACCGGCGGGCGATCGACGACCAGCTCGTGCGCCTGCGCCGGCAGCTTGACAAGGTGATCCGCACGCGCACGCTCCACCGCGAGGCGCGCGCCAAGGTGCCGTTCCCCATCGTGGCCCTCGTGGGCTATACCAACGCCGGTAAATCCACGCTGTTCAACCGCCTCACCGGGGCCGAGGTGATGGCCAAGGACATGCTTTTCGCCACGCTTGATCCCACGATGCGCAAGGTGAGCCTGCCGGGAGGCGGGCCGGATGTGATCCTGAGCGACACGGTGGGCTTCATCAGCGATCTGCCCACGGAGCTGGTCGCGGCCTTTCGCGCCACTTTGGAAGAGGTGGTGAGTGCCGATCTGATCTGCCATGTCCGCGACATCTCGCATCCCGAGACCGAGCAACAGGCCGAGGACGTGGCCGCGATCATGGAGAGCCTCGCCGTGGACGAGGCCATCCCCCGGATCGAGATATGGAACAAGGTGGACCTGCTGGACGCGGAGGAGGGCGCAACGCTGCGCACCCGTGCGGCCCGCCGCGAGGACGTGGTGATCCTGTCCGCAGTCACCGGCGAGGGGCTGGATGACTTCGTGGCCAAGGCAAGCAAGGCAGTGACCGGCATCCAGATCGAAACGGAACTGTCACTTGGGTTTGACGACGGGCGCAGGCGTGCGTGGCTTTACGAGCAGGGCGTGGTACAAACGGAGAAGCAGACAGATGACGGATTCGAACTGGTCGTGCGCTGGACATCTCGGCAGGCGTCGACCTTCGAGGACATGTCCTGAACGTCCCTTGAACAAGCGCCCTCGCATCTCCACCTGCCGCTCACCGCGCCGATGGGCTGCGCGGGGATTGTTCACCCAATGTGGTCCCGGTGTCCGCTAATGGATGTTCTTTACATCACGATAGGTCTCATGGGCTTGCTGATCGGCGGCGAGTTGCTGGTGCGCGGCGCGGTGAGTGTGGCGTTGCGGGCTGGACTGAGCCAGATGGTGATCGGTCTTACATTGGTGGGTTTTGGGACCTCTGCGCCGGAACTTGCCGCCAGCCTGAGCGCGGCCGCCGCCGGATCGCCTGGCATCGCAGTGGGCAATGTTGTGGGCTCGAATGTCGGAAACGTCCTGCTGATTCTCGGTGTCGCCGCGCTGCTCTCGCCACTGGTGGTGCCGCAGGGTGGTCTGGGCCGTGACGGATGGGTGATGACTGGCGCCACCCTGGCCTGCGTGACACTGGCGCTTCTGGGCCAGCTTGACCGCACGGCCGGCGCGCTGTTGCTGGCGGCCCTGGCGGGCTACCTGATCTGGACGTTCGTTGCCGCGCGCCAAGGCGGCCCGACGGTCGCACTGGCCGTGGACGGGGTGCCGGACGCGGCCGCCGGGGCGCTCTGGAAGGATCTCGGTCTTTTTGCCGCCGGTCTCGTCCTGATCCTGCTGGGCGCGCAATGGCTGGTCGAGGGCGCGTCGGGGCTTGCCCGGGCCGTGGGGCTCAGCGATGCGGTCATCGGCTTGACGATAGTGGCCATCGGCACGTCGCTGCCCGAACTCGTGACCTCGGTCATCGCGGCACGCAAGGGCCATGGCGACGTGGCCCTGGGCAATGTCGTAGGTAGCAACATCTTCAATATTCTGGGGATTCTCGGAGCGACGGCAGTGGTCCTGCCGCTGAGTGTTCCACCGCAGATCGCGTCCGTGGACGTGTGGGTGATGCTGGCGGCGACGTTGGTGCTGTGGCTTGCCTGCTCACGGATGCGGACCCTTGGACGCGGCATCGGATTGGCATTCCTTACGGCCTACGCGGTGTATCTGGTCTGGCTTCTGGTGATCGCGTAGGTCACTCGCGCGGCCTGGGCCTGAGGACCGTGACCCCAACGGAGGCGGCGCGCGCCAGGTTGGGATCGAGCGACATGGGGATGTATTCGCCGCGCCTCCAGAGCTGGGCCATGTCGTCGTAGTAGCGGCTCAGGAAATGGCCCGACTGGCCGGTGGAGAGTATGAAGACGGAACTGTCGGGATCGGCGAAATCATAGACCCCGCGATAGCCTGCGCCGTGCACGTTCAGGTACGGGTTGGGGCCGGTTCCCGAGGTGCGGCCCCTGAGCAAGGTGTTGTCGCCTCCGGACGTGGATTGACGGATGTTCACGAAATAGCGCAGCACCGGCACCTCGCCCAGCACCGGGTGGTCATGCGTGGCCTGGTGCGCATCGCCCCAGCGCAGGCTCTCCAGTGCCGTGCCATAGCGTTCGGTGATCCACACCAGCGCGTCATCCAGCGCCAGCTGCGCGATGTCGGCGCAGGTTTCTACGCGGCTGGACTGCACCACATCGCACCACACGGCGGCCCCGTCCACGTCACGGTAGACACGCTCGATAAAGACCGGGTCGGCATGGGTGAACTCGTCCGACAGTGGACCCAGCTCGTCCCGGGCCAGACGGTTCTGGAGTGCGCGCAGCCAGGCCGCATAAAGCAGCGGTTCGGGCCGGTGTTCGTTCATCTCGCCGTTCCAGTCCGCAAGCAGCGCCAGCGCGTCCTGACGCAGCCGCTCGGGCGTGCCCTCGGCGGCCGCATCGCCGGTAAACCACAGATCCGCACCGATCAGCGGAAGGATCGAGCGGGCGGTGAAACTGACCGTGTCCAGCTGCGCCTCGATAAAGCTGTCGCGGGTGTGGACCTCGCGCCCCTGCATCAGGCGCTGCAACCGGTTTATGCGTTGAGTGTCGCCCCACAAGTAGCTGACATGATTTGGAAAAGGTCGATCCACGCTCTTGTTGTTGGTGTTGCCCAGGATGCCACCAGGGGGGGCCAGGAATTCGGGGTTCTCCGAATAGGGAAAACGGCCCTGCCAGCGGTTGGCGGCGATCCAGCCGCGGCTGGGCATCCGGCCCTGGCTTTCGTGTCTGGGATCGCGGCGCGGCATTGCCCCGATCAGTTTCATCGCGATCGTGTCCTGGTCCGCAAGCGTGAGGTTCAGCGAGGGGGCGATGAACCGGTCCCCCGCCGCCAGCGCCTGCTCCACGGTGCGCGCGCGCATGATCGACATGGCGGCGCTCATCGAGGTGTCGCGCGGGTCGAGCGCGGTCCAGGCGAGGCTGGCCACATGCCCCTTGGGTGTGACGGTGCCGAGGCTGAACTGCGAGCCCGGAAGGACCGGGCCGTTCTCGGTCCAGCGCAGGGTCAGCGTGACCGGATCGGTGCCCGCGATCTCGATGATCGATTTGCGGGTCTTGAAGGGTTTGAACCCCTCGGGCGTGCGGTACTGTTCGGGGTTCTCGGGATTGAGCTCCTCGATATAAAGGTCCTGATCGTCGAGATAGCTCGACGTGATGCCCCAGCCCAGATCGGCGCTGCGGCCGGCCAGGATGAGCGGGATGCCGGGGATTGTACCGCCAATGATTCCACCGGTGGTTAACTCGACGCGCGCCAGATACCAGATCGACGGGGCCGAGAAGCCCAGATGCGGGTCATTGGCCAGAAGCGTGCCCCCCGAGGCCGAGCGCGACGGTGCGGCAGCCCAGGCGTTGGAGGCACCCGCCAGTTCGGGCGGGGCGAAAGGCGACAGGGGGTCCGAAGGAAGCGGTGTGCCGGCGGCAAAGCGCGGCAGGTCCGTGCCGGGCAGCAGCGAGGCATAATCGGGCAGGGCCGCGATGCCCGAGCCCGGCGCGTCGGGCAGGATGTCCGCCAGCCGCGCCTCGTCATCGAGCATCAGGGACACCCGTGCCCGGCGTACCTCGCTGGACATCTGGCCCGAAAGCCGCAGCGACATGAGTTTGAGGATGGCGATGGAATCGGCCGCCTGCCAGGGCGCGATGGGGGCGTTGAAGAAGAACATCTCGGGCGCGCCGCGTCCCAGGGCGCCTTCGTTGATCTCGGCCAGCCGGGCATTGATCCCGGCGGCATAGGCGTTGAGCGCCACCAGCGTCTGGGCATCCTGGAACTCGGCCGAGCTGCGGGCGGCGCTGTAGAGGTCCAGCCGGCGCATGAGCTTGTCCACGTCAAGGGTGCGCGTGCCGAAGACCTCCGACAGCCGCCCCTGCGCGGTGCGGCGCAGCATGGTCATCTGCCACAGGCGATCCTGGGCATGGGCATAGCCGAGGCCAAAGAACACGTCCGGATCGCGGGTGCCGAAGATATGCGGCACATTGGCATTGTCGCGCACGATCTCGACGGGCGTCAGAAGGCCCGCGACCTCGAGCGTCTTGTCATAGTCGGGTACCGAGCGCGACAGCAGGATGTAGAATACGATCACGGCCATGAGCGCCAGCGACAGGATCGCCGCCACGCCCCGGACTATCCATTTCAATACACCAGCCATGGCTGTCCTGTTTGCACTTGCCTTCGGTATCTCCGATAAGCAGAAATTCAAGGCAAGACAATGCAGGGAGTGGCGGAATGGCAAAATGCGCGTTTTTGGGTCTGGGAGTGATGGGCTTTCCGATGGCCGGGCACCTGAAGACTGCGGGCCACGAGGTCTGTGTCTACAACCGCAGCGCGGCCAAGGCCGAGGCCTGGGTGGCCGAGCATCGCGGCACCAGTGCGGCCACACCGCGGCAGGCTGCGGAGGGTGCCGATTTCGTGATGGCCTGCGTGGGCAATGACGACGATCTTCGGGCTGTGTGCCTAGGCGAGGACGGTGCTTTCGAGGGCATGAAGCCCGGTGCCGTGTTCGTGGATCACACCACCGTTTCGGCCAAGGTCACGCGCGCGTTGAACGCGGAGGCCGAGGGCAGGGGGCTGAGCTTTGTCGATGCCCCCATTTCGGGCGGTCAGGCGGGGGCGGAAAACGGCGTTCTGTCGATCATGTGCGGCGGCGCGCAGGCGGCCTATGACGCGGCCGAGCCGGTGATGGAGGTCTATTCGAAAATCTGCCGCCGGATCGGCGAGAGCGGGGCCGGGCAGATGACCAAGATGTGCAACCAGATCGCCATTGCGGGCCTTGTGCAGGCGCTGAGCGAGGCGCTGCATTTCGCCGAGAAATCAGGGCTGGACGGGCGCGCCGTGGTCGAGGTGATCAGCCAGGGTGCTGCGGGCAGCTGGCAGATGGTGAACCGGCACGAGACCATGCTGGACGATCATTTCGACCACGGGTTCGCGGTGGACTGGATGCGCAAGGACCTCGGCATCTGCCTCGACACGGCCGAGGATAACGGCGCGTCCCTTCCGATCACGGCGCTGGTGGATCAGTTCTACAAGGACGTGCAGAAAATGGGCGGCGGACGCTGGGACACGTCGAGCCTGTTCAAGCGTCTGAAGGCGCTGGACTGAGCACCGTACGGTGGGGACCGGGCGGTCGGTTCGGGTTTTGTTGCCAGACGCGGCGCGATCTTGCCCGAAAGGCCTGATTTGCAGGGCCGGGACGCGCGGGTTGCGCAATGGTTAACGGCCAGACCAGAACGTCGGTATCACGTCGGTATCGCATCGGTATCGCGTCGGTGCGATCTGTCTGACATTCGAGAGGTGTTGACGCACCTGCGCTGGCCCGCCGGTGCCGGCCTTCGAAGAGACGCGCGCGGGGGGTGTGGTGCGGGGCCATGTTTGCCGTGGGGGACTTTACTGCCGTTGGAACTGAGTCCGGATGGGCTGCCTTGGCATTCAGGCATTAATGAATTTGTCGATATATTTGATCATTTTGGCAAAGTCCCGCTCGGTTTCGAAAAGCATGTGATTTGCGCTGTTGAGTTGAACGAAAGAGCTGTTCTGTATTTTGGACGCGAGAAGCTTGCCTTCGGACAAAGGCGCCACAGAGTCTCTGTCGCTGTGGAGCACCAATGTTGGTGCCGTGATCTTTGACAGAAGCCGGGTCACGTTCATGTCATCAAAGGTGGCGCGAAACCGCGCCATGTTTTCAGCCGGTCCGCAAAGTTTCTGAAAGTTATTGAACCATTGCATCTGTTCCTTTGATGCATCCGGCATGAACAGCGTTGTCAGAGTTTGCCGGATGGCCGGGTTCTCGTTGCCCCAGCTATGGCGAATGAGGCTGACCAGCGCTTCGCTTTCTTCACGATCGGCGTCATTACCCCGGTGTTTGCGACCTCGGGCATACCCCCCTTGCAACACAAGATGCGAAACCCGATCCGGTTGGCGGAAAGCATAGGCGATGGCGACAGACGCGCCTTGAGACATGCCGAGGATCGCAATTTTTTCATGGCCATATGTTTCAACGATCAATTCCATATCGTCGACCATTCGTTCAAAGGAGATATCGACATCGCCCCATTGCGAAAGTCCATTTCCGCGCTGGTCATATCGGATCACCTGAAATCTGTCAGAAAGGTGCCTGATATAGTCGCCGTAGGCCGGGCTTTCCCAGTCCATGTCCAGGTGCGACATCCAGCTGCCAGACATCAACAAAGGGTAGCCTTCGCCCGAAACGGTGTGCGCAATCGAGGTGCCATCCCTAGACGTGCAGAACTTCGCGACTGACATTTGCCCAAGCCGGTGGCTCGACCTTGTCGGTTGGTCATCGACGGCGCATTCTGAGGCCCGATTCCGTGATTGAATGGAAACGGGTCCAATCAGGCGAAAACCCCTTCGGCCCACGGTCTCGATAAATCTTGGTTCCGAGGCGTCATCCCCGAGTGCCTTGCGAATTTCGAAGATATTCTCCCGAACCAGATCAGGGCTTACGTGCAAGCCCGGCCAGACAGCTTGCAGAATATGATCCCGTGACAGGACGGTCCCTGTGTCATTGATCAGGCAAACCAACACGTCAGAAGCCTTGGGTGACAGTCTTGAGAGGTCATCACCCGATGACAAGCTGCCGTCTTCTAAGCTCAACACCCATTTCGTCATGCACTTTTCCAAAGATCCCAGCAATTTCAACGATACCGCAACGATACCGCAACGGCAGAGTTTTTTGACCCTCATAGGGTGGCGTCATATTGGAGTGAGGAAAATCGCGATGCAAGAAATCCAGAAAGCCCTCGACAAATACCTTGCCACCAGAGTGGCCGGTGATGCTGATGCCTGGTTGTCAAATTGGGATGAAAACGGGGTTCAACTGTTCCCCGGTGCCCGCGCAAGCAACAAGGATGTTCTGCGAAGGACAACGCGTGCACGCTTTGACGCTATTCCTGTCAATTCGTCCGCCATCGAAACCGACGACATTACAGTCGTTGGCGATTACGCCTTTGCGCACGGGCATTTCACCCTCGAGCGTGTTGTGGACAGTATCCCGGTGCCGTTCGACGGAAAATTCCTGACGGTCTTGAAGAAGCAGTCTGATGGAACTTGGAAGATATTCCGTGATTGCTCTAACGCGAATGATCATTGAGCGGGCGAACACCGCTTCGGATGGCTCAAGGAATTGCGTTTCGGTGCAAGCCGACAACAGCGTTCAGTGACGCCGTTTCAACGGGGGAGATTTGCTGCAGGCAGCCGTCAGTACCAGCTGCAGAATTCGCCAAAACGGGCTCAACCCGTCCCTCGTCGCGGGCCATGTATTTGCGTGATCCGGCGCGGTCCGCAGTCGCTGTCGCTGTGGCTGCAATGCCGGGGCCGGACGCCGGGCGATCCGGCCCCGGCACCCCTCAGCGCGGACCGGGGCGGGTGGGGACACCATCCGGCAACACGATGTCGGCCACCTGTTCGGCAATGGGATCGTTGCGCAGGGGATGGGCGCGGGTGTCGTAGTCACCGGGATCGGTCATCTTCTCCCAGGTGCCGGCCACATAGACCTCGAGCCCGGCAAAGCCGGCCTTGTAGCCCATCTTGCGGCTGCCCGGCACCCAGTAGCCCAAGTAGACATAAGGCAGGCCCACCTCGCGCGCGATGCGGATATGGTCGAGGATGATATAGGTGCCGACGCTGGAGCGCGCCCGGTCGGGGTCGAAGAAGGAATAGACCATCGACACGCCGTCATCGATCATGTCCGTCAGGCAGGTGGCCACAAGATCGCCGCTGAGCACGTCCGTGTATTCCACCACGCGGGTGCGGATCGGTGTCTCCTCGACCATCGCGGCAAACTCGAAGGCGTCCATGTCGGCCATGCCGCCTGCCGCGTGGCGATCCTCGAGATAGGTGCGGAAGAGGTCGTATTGCTCTTCGGTCGCCCAGGGCGAGCTGGCGCGCCGCTTGAGATCGGCATTGCGGCGCAGGGTGCGCTTCTGGCTTTTGGTGGGCACGAAATCGGCCACGTTGATCCGCGCCGAGAGGCAGGCCGAGCAATCGGCGCAGGCCGGGCGGTAGAGCACGTTCTGCGAGCGCCGGAAGCCCTGTTTGGACAGCGAATCATTGAGCCGCTGCGCCTGGTCGCCCTGCAGTGCGGTGAACAGCTTGCGCTCCATCCGGCCCTCCAGATAGGGGCAGGGCTGCGGGGCCGTCACGTAGAACTGGGGCGCGATGGGCAGAGTGTGGCGCATGGGGGTCGTTTCTCGCGGTGTACCCGGGACGATAGCAACGATCGGGCGATCCGCCAAGGGGCAGGTCCGCGAAGGGTTTAGGGGGCGGAGATCCGACGTCAGCGGGCCAGTCAGGATGCCGCGCGCCGGTGCAGGGCAACGGTGCCGAGAGCGAGGTCGCTCAGCCCCTGGCCGCGGGCTTGGGTGAGCATGAGGATGACCGAGACGATCTGGATGATCGGGATCATGAAGCTGATCGTCAGCCCGGCGGTGTGCAGCACGGCCAGCCTTGTGTCGAGGCGCTGACCTTCAAGGGTGCGGAATTCGAGTGCCATCAGCTGCATTCCCGGCGTCGCCGAGCGCTGTGCAAGGGTGACGGCGCGGTAGGCAAAGCCGATCACTGCCACGAGGAGCGGAAAGAAGAAGAGCGCCGTGAAGGCGGTCAGCAGCACGCCGATCAGCGACAGCGCAAGGATGATCACGGTGTCGATCACGAAGGCGACGAGACGCTTGGGGGCCACGTCGCGGTAAAACTCGGGCTGTCGGTCGGGGTCGGGGAGATGCCAGGTCATGAAAGCAGATATAGTCCGGTTCGGGCCGCAGGGAAACGGCCCCCCGGCGCCTTCGCCGGGAGACCGCGTATCGGGGGGCTGGCTGGATCAGGCCTCGCGGGGTTCGGGGTCTGCCGACGGCTGGACGCGCTGATCCATGAACTGGTCGAACTCGGCCTTGTCCTTGGCCCGGCGCAGCCGGTCGAGAAAATCCTCGAAGGCCTGCTGTTCCTCCTCGAGACGGCGCAGCGTGTCGTCGCGATAGGCGTCGAAGGCGGCATTGCCGGTGCCGCGCGACATATGCACGGCGCGGTGTTTGCGGGTCTTGCTGCAGGTCATTTTTCCGCTCCAGATCATGTAGGCCAGAAGGGCCAGTCCGACAGGCCAGACGAAGATGAAGGCGAGAACCATGGCCGCGATCCAGGCGCCCTTGCCCTTGCGGTCAAGCCAGGCCTCGGCACGCAAGAGCCAACCCATCGGGCGTTCGGCGTAGCTGGAAGAAGCGAGCGTGGTCATTTCGGTGTCCCTTTCTTGTGGGGTTGCGTGGGGTCAGGTGAATGTGAATGTCCTTCACATCACCAAGATGGGAGGCGGGTGGCCGGCCCGCAAGAGCGTATGTGAATGTTTTTTACATTTTGGTTATGAGATGTTGTTTTCGTTCAATAATATCCCGAACAAGGTGCCATTTTCCTGCCCGGGGAGGCGGCTTTGAGCAGAAATCCCTATGCGGCGCCATTGACCTTGGCGGGCGGCGGGGGTTCAGTCGGAAAATGAGTTTTGCGAGCCAAATCACGCGCCTGCCGCGCGCCTTCGACCCGCAGGCGGGCGACGAGGCGCTGGGCCATGTGCCGGACCTGACCGGCGAGGTGGCCGCACTGGTCGCGGGCGCTGCCGGGTGCAGCCCCTATCTTGGCGCGCTGATCGAGAAGGAGGCGGGCTGGCTGCCTGCCGCCCTGGAAGACCCGGAGGCGGCGCTGGCAAGGACCATCGCCGAGGCCCGAGACCACGCGGAGGGCGATCCCGGCGGGATGCTGCGACAGGGCAAGCGTCGGGTGGCGCTGCTCATCGGGCTGGCCGATCTGGGCGGGGTCTGGCCTCTGGCGGCGGTGACGCGGGCGCTCACGGATTATGCCGATGCGGCCACCGCCTGCGCCCTGCGCGCGGGCGTGGCGCGCGAGATCGCGCGCGGCAAGCTGCCGGGCATGGGCGAGGATGACATCGCCGGTGCGGGCGGCATGGTGGCGCTGGCCATGGGCAAGATGGGCGCGGGGGAGCTGAACTACAGCTCGGATATCGACCTGATCTGCCTGTTTGATGACACGCGATTCGCGCCGGACGAGTTCCATGATGCGCGCAGTTCGCTGGTGCGCGCCACACGGGCCATGTGCACCACGCTGAGCGACCGCACCGCGGAAGGCTATGTCTTTCGCACCGATCTGCGGCTGCGCCCCGATCCCAGCGTCACCCCGGTCTGTGTCGCCATGAGTGCGGCCGAGACCTATTACGAGAGCCTAGGCCGCACCTGGGAGCGCGCGGCCTATATCAAGGCGCGGCCCTGCGCCGGGGACCTGAGCGCGGGCGCGCGGTTTCTCGACGCGCTGACGCCCTTTGTCTGGCGGCGGCACCTGGATTTCGCGGCCATCGAGGACGCCCATAACATGCGGCTGCGCATCCGTTCGGCCAAGGGGTTCGGCAAGGGGCTGACCCTTGAGGGGCACAACATGAAGCTGGGCCGGGGCGGCATTCGCGAGATCGAGTTCTTTACCCAGACACGGCAGATCATCGCGGGCGGGCGCGATCCGGAGCTGCGGGTGCGCGGCACGCTGGAGGGGCTGGCGCGGCTGGCCCGCAAAGGCTGGGTGCCCGGGGATGTGGCCGAGGAGCTGGCCGGGCATTACGTCGCCCATCGCGAGGTCGAGCACCGGCTGCAGATGCTGCGCGATGCGCAGACACATGACCTGCCCGGTTCGGGGGACGAGTTCGAGCGGCTGGCGGCCTTCATGGGGACCGATGTGGGCAGCTTGCGCGAGGGGCTGATGGCGCGGCTCAGGGCGGTGGACGCCATTATCGAGCGGTTCTTTTCCCCGGGAGGCGAGCCCCCTGACGCGCCGCCCGCGCAGGGCGTGGACCTGGATCGCAAGATCATCGCGCGCTGGCCCTCTTACCCTGCGCTGCGCTCGTCCCGGGCGGTGGAAATCTTCAACCGGCTGCGCCCCGGCATCCTGAACCGGATGGCGGCCACGGCGCATCCTCAGGAGGCGCTTCTGGCCTTTGACGGCTTTCTGGAAGGTCTGCCGGCGGGGGTGCAGCTTCTGTCGCTGTTCGAGGCCAACCCGCAGCTGATCGACCTGCTTCTGGACATCGCGGGCACGGCCCCGGCGCTGAGCGCCTATCTTGCGCGCAATCCGGGCGTGTTCGATGCGGTAATCGCCGGTGATTTCTTTGCCCGCTGGCCGGGGCTGGAGGTGCTGACGCGGGAGGCCGGCGCGCTGATGGCCGCGGAGGGTGATTACGAGCGCAAGCTGGACGCGATCCGGCGCTGGCGGCGCGAGTGGCTGTTTCGTGTGGGCGTGCATCACCTGCGCGGGCTGATCAGCGCGGCGCGGGCCGGAGAGCAGTATGCCGAGCTGGCCGAGGCGGTGGTGGCCGCGCTCTATCCGCATGTGGTCGCACAATTTGCCGGGCGTCACGGCGACCCGCCGGGGCGGGGTGCGGTGGTGCTGGCCATGGGGTCGCTGGGGGCGGGGCGGCTCAATTCGGGCTCGGACCTCGACCTGATCGTGATCTATGACGGGGCCGGGGCCGAGGCGTCGGACGGGCGCAGGCCCCTGCCGGCGCGGGCCTATTATTCGCGGCTGACCCAGGCGCTGATCACCGCGATCACCGCGCAGACCGCCGAGGGGCGGCTCTACGAGGTGGACATGCGGCTGCGCCCGTCGGGCAACCAGGGGCCGGTGGCGACGGGCTGGGTGGCGTTCCGGGAATACCAGACGCGCGAGGCCTGGGTGTGGGAGCATCTGGCGCTGACGCGGGCGCGGGTGATCGCGGGCGATGCCGGGCTGGGCGCGGATGTGGAGGCGTTCCGGGCCGAACTTCTGGCCGGGCCGCGCGACACGCACAAGGTGCTGGAGGAGGTCGCGCAGATGCGCGAGCGGATCGCCGCGGCCAAAAGCCCGGAGGGCCCGCTGGACACCAAGATCGGGCCGGGGCGGATGCAGGATGTGGAGCTTCTGGCCTGTGCGGCGGTGCTGATGGCGGGCGCGGGCGCGCGGCAGGTGGATGAGGGTCTTCGCCTGGGTGTCGAAATCGGCTGGTATGATGACGCGGACCGGCAGGCGCTGGAGGCGGCGTACGGCCTAGGCTGGCAGGTGGTGATGGCGGCGCGGCTTCTGAGTGACGCGGTGCCGGACCCGGACCGGATCACCGGCAGCGCCGAGACGTTCGTGCTGCGCGAGACGGGATGCGCGTCGATGGCGGAACTGCCGGGGGCGCTGGAGGCACTGCAGGACCGGGCCGGTGCGGTGATAGACGCGGCACTGGCGCGGGTGCCCAAGAGGAGGGATGGCTGATGCGGCCCACGGATGAGACGGACCCCAAGGGTCTGATCTATGAAAGCTACCGGATCGAGGGGATCACGGAGGGCGAATGCCGGTCGATCTTTCTCGACTGGGCCCTGTCGATGCCCGACGGGCGCGAGGCGAAGGCGGATATTGCGGCGCTTCTGGGCAAGTACCGGGACGCGCACGCCGATCACCCGATGACCAGGGTGCTGACCGAAGGCCTGAGCAGCGCCGAACGGCCCCGGCGCCGCGGCGGCTGGCGGTCACGGCCCCGCGAGTGAGCGGCGGGTGTGACGGGCCGGGTGACAGGCCAGGTGACAGGCCAGGTGACGGGCCAGGTGACGAGCCAGGTGACGGGGGCCTTGCCGTCGCGGTGTGGACCGGGGGCGGAAGGCGAGGCTGTGCGTGATCGATGGGGTATGCGGCGAATGTGCGGTTTGAGCCCGAATTACATCGCGCTGTTGACGTCAACAGCTTTGGGCACCTCCTTTAGAAGGATGCTAACACAAGCTTAGGGTCCAGCCTTTGTCGATAATCAGGTCCGCAATCAGCGAGCAAGATGTGCTGATCTTGACCAATCAAAAAGGTCGCGGTTACGGGTACGTCCCATTCCCCACTGCTATTTCGGCTACCGACGTCTGTTCCTAATTCGACCAGTTTTTCGCGAACTATTTTTGGCAATGTAAAAGTAAGGCCGTATGCATCTCCAACAGAATTGTCAGCATCGCAAAGAAGCTCATAGCTCAGCCCAGCAGCCTTCTTAAAAGCGCGACCATTTTCTGATGTCTCAGGTGAAATCGCAAAAAGTGTTGCGCCTTTGGCTGAGATTTCAGGGACATAATTTTCCCAAACCTTCAGTGTCATATCGCAAAAATTGCACCAACTACCCCGATAAAACGTCAAGATGACCGGGCCTTGAAGTAGGGCTGCCTGCAGAGACATCGCCTGATCAGTTGTCGATAGTAGCGAAAATTCAGGAGCGATATCACCTGCCTGAAGACAAGATGCCGTTGCCAAATGCGATCCCGCCTTCGAGACTTGAGCATCGAATAAGGCACGGATGTCTTCACCACGTCGACCAATGATTTCTTGTTCCACTTCAGCCAGCTCTTGATTTAGTGATGTGTTTGCACCCATTTTCGCCAATCCAGTCATTCTTGATTTTGTTTGGAGCATTGATATTTCGCAACATCCTAACAGGGCTCATGAAAGAAGAAAGTGTGAGGTTCGTGGACATCACTGAATGGCAACAACGTCCGCTTGTCGGACCTCGGGCGCGAGCGTTGCGGGGGTGGATCAGGTGCGACCGGCGGCGCCGAAAGCCGGCCCGAAGCCCGGCCAGGGGGCGGTGCGGGCAAGGTTGACCCGGGGCCGCGCGGCTGGGGCAGGGTGCGCAATGTCCGGCTCATGGCCGCGCCTCCACCCCTAAACAATCACGTTATTGAACGGCTTTTGTCTCAAATGCGCCTCAATTCAGAGCGACATTCCGATCAGCTTATATGGGCGCAAAGCCCGAGGAGGAGCCATGACAAGCATTCGTCTGCCCATTCGTCTGCCCATTCGTCTGATGGCCATCGCGCTGATGGGCCTGGGCCTGTCGGCCTGCGGAGCCACCAACCAGGACATCGCGAGCCGGAACGCGCCGCTGATCGAGGCACCTGCGACGGCTGCGACGCCAGCGGCCCCTGCGGCGCTGGCCGAGGTCACGGTGAACCGTATCATCGTCGATGTGCCGCGCAGCCTGAAGGTGTCGGAAGCGAACCGTTATTTCCCGGGTGGCGACATCGTGTGGCGAGAAGACCCGCGTGGCGATCGCTATGCGCAGGTTCAGGCCATCGTGGAAAACGCCATGCGCGAAGGCGTGAAGGACATGCAGGGGCCGAACGCGGTTGATCTGTATATCGAGGTCACCCGCTTTCATGCGCTGACCGAAAAGGCGCGCTATTCGACGGGCGGTGTGCATGACATCGAGTTCAAGCTGACGCTTCTGGACCCCGAAACGGGGACCCCGCTGGGCGCATCGCGCCAGATCGATGCGGGTTTCAAGGCCTATGGCGGCAGCGCGGCGCTTGCGGCCGAGGCCCGGGGCGAAACCCAGAAGGTGCGCATCACGCAACAGCTGGCCCGGGTGATCCAGGACGAGCTGACCACGCAGGGCGGATATCAGGCCGCCAGCCTGGGCGTGATGGAAATGTTCAACTAAAGCGCTTTCCCAACGCTTCGAAAGACCTTAAGGGGACGGCCATGGTGCCGTCCCCTTTGCCTGTCATCCGGCTCAAGCCGAAAGCCAACCCGCGCCCCGTGCGGCATGGGGCACCCTGGGTCTATGACAACGAGCTGGTGCTGGACCGGCGCAGCAAGGCGCTGGCCCCCGGGACGCTGGCCATTCTCGAAGACAATGAGCGCCGCGCGCTGGCGCTGGTGGCGGTGAACCCGGCCTCGCGGATCACCGCGCGGGTGCTGGACCGCGATCCGGGCGCGGTGGTGGATGCGGCGTGGTTCGAGGCGCGGATTGCCCGTGCGCTGGCCCTGCGGGAGGCGCTGTTCGATGCGCCCTTCTATCGCCTGATCCATGCCGAGGCCGACGGTCTGCCGGGTGTGATCATCGACCGGTTCGGCGACGTGGCGGTGATCCAGCCCAATGCCGCCTGGGCCGAGCGTCATCTGGACCTGCTGGTCGCAGCACTGGTCGGGGTGACCGGCGTGGGGACCGTGCTGAAGAATGCCGGCGGACGGGCGCGCAGCCTCGAGGGGCTGGACGGCGTCCACGCCACATTGCGCGGTACCGCGCCCGAAACCCCCGTGCCGGTGCCGATGAACGGTGCCACCTACATGGCCGACCTGACGGGCGGCCAGAAGACCGGGCTGTTCTATGATCAGCGGCCCAACCACGCCTTTGCCGCGCGACTGGCCGCGGGGGCGCGGGTGCTGGATGTGTTTTCCCATGTCGGCGGGTTCGCTCTGGCGGCGCTGGCGGGCGGGGCCGAGAGCGCACTGGCCGTTGACGGCTCGGACCCGGCGCTGGCGCTGGCCCGCGAGGGCGCGCTGCGGATGGGGATGCAAGACAGGATCGAAACCCGCAGGGGCGATGCCTTTGCGGTGCTCGAGGCGCTGGGGGCCGAGGGCGCGCGGTTCGATCTGGTGATTTGCGACCCGCCCGCCTTTGCGCCGTCGAAAAAGGCACTGGAGCGGGGATTGCGCGCCTATGAGCGGGTGGCGCGGCTGGCGGCGCCACTGGTGGCCGAGGGCGGCACGCTGGTCTTGTGCTCGTGCAGCCATGCCGCCGATCTGTCCGCGTTTCGCAGCGCCTGTGTGCGCGGCATCGGGCGGGCGGGGCGCAGCGCGCGGCTGATCCGCACCGGCTTTGCCGGGCCGGACCATCCGATGCATCCGCACCTGGCCGAGAGCGGCTATCTCAAGGCCCTGTTCTTCGCACTATGAGAGCCGTTCTGGACACCTGCGTGATCTATCCCACGGTGATGCGGCAGATGTTGCTGGGGGTGGCGGCCACGGGGGCCTTCACACCGCTGTGGTCGGCGCGCATCATCGAGGAATGGCAGCGCGCGGCGGTCAAGCTGGGGCCCGGGGGCGTGGCGCAGGCGGGGGCCGAGGCGGTGCTCATGGCGCGCGACTGGCCTGGGGCCGAGGTTGTCTGGGCGCCATCTGTGGAGGCGCGGCTGTGGCTGCCCGATCGGGGGGACGTGCATGTGCTGGCCGCGGCCGTGGCGGGGTCGGCGGATGTGATCGTGACGGTGAATGCCCGCGATTTCCCGCGCCAAGTTCTGGCCGAAGAGGGGCTGAGCCGGGCCGATCCGGATGCGTTCCTGATGGGGTTTCACGCGGCGGACCCGGAGCGGATCGCGCAGGTGGCGCAGGCGGTGCTGGATGAGGCAAACCGCCTCTCGGGGCAGGTCTGGGAAATGCGGGCGCTGATGAAAAAGGCGCGTCTGCCGCGATTGGGCAAGGCGTTGGGACGGGGTATTCCGGGAAAGACCTGAGACATCGCGGGATCGCCGATGTCCCGGGCGCACGCCATGCATCAGGGTATTGGGTGCCGGGGATTGGGGTTTGCCGTTTTCCCGAAGGTTCACACGGGGGGGGTGGGGTCAAACCCCACCCTACGGTCCGCCGCTGCGCGCAAGGTGAGGTTTCACCCCACCACCCGCTGGCTGATCTCAAGCAGGTTACCGTCGGGGTCGCGGATATAGAGCGACATGAGCGGCCCGGTGGCTCCGGTGCGCGGGACAGGGCCGTCCTGGACCGCGATCCGCTGCGCGGCCAGATGCGCCTGCCAGTCCGACAGGGGGCGCTCGGTCAGAAAGCACAGATCCGCCGCGCCGCATGTGGGGTGGGCGGCCTTCGGGTCGAACCCGGCCCCCGCCTGGTGCAGGTTGATCTTCTGCGTTCCGAAGCCGAGCGCCGTGCGGGTGCTGCCATCGGCCACGGCAAAGCGGATCACTTCCATGCCCAGAACGTCCGCGTAGAACCGTGCGGTTGTCTCGATGTCGGCCACGGTCAGGACGAGGTGGTCGAGGGCGGTGAGCCTGTGCGTCATGGGTTGATCCCCGGGCCATGTTCGGTCTAGCTGACCCCATGCAGGATGGCGTGCCACAGCAGCTTCGTCAAAGCGATATGCTGGACCCCGCGCGCGCGGCGGCGTGCCAGGCGGCCTTTGGCTGGGAGGGCCGCGTGGGCGAGGGCGATCCGCTGCCCGCCTTCTTTCACCAGCTCTATTTCTGGGATGTGCAGCCACCCGAGGCTCTGGGCCGGGACGGGCATCCGAAGCCGGGCGGGATCATTCCGGACATGGGGTTGCCGCGCCGGATGTGGGCCGGGGGACGGATGGAATTCGCGCGGCCCCTGCGGGCCGGGATCAGCGCCGAGCGGGTGACGGTCCTGGAGAGCGCCACGCGCAAGGCGGGGCGCACGGGGCCGCTGGCCTTCGTCACCTTGCGTCACGAGTTCCGGCAGCAAGGGGTGCTGTGCCTCACCGACTGGCAGCGGCTGGTGTATCGCGAGGACCCGGACCCCGCCGCACAGCGCCCGGTGCCGCCGGTGGCGCGGGTGGACGAGGACAGCCGCGAGACACGTGGTTTCGACAGCACGCTTCTGTTCCGTTATTCGGCGCTCACGTTCAACGGGCATCGCATCCATTATGACGAGGCCTATGCGCGCGGGGTCGAGGGTCATGACGGGCTGGTGGTGCACGGGCCGATCCTGGCGCAGCTCCTGATCCGCAAGGCGGAGGCGGAGATCGGGCACCTGAGGACGTTCGCGTTCAGGGCGACCGCGCCGGTATATCTGGGCGAGACGCCGGAGTTTTGCCGCAAGGGGCGAGACCTTTGGGTGCGCGGCGCGGATGGCCGGTTGTGCATGTCGGCGGTGGCGGAGGTCTGACGCGGCATGGCGGGGTAAACCCCGCCCTACGCCGGCCTCGATACCAGGGCGTTCGCGTTCAGGGCGACCGCGCCGGCATACCTGGGCGAGACGCCGGGGTTTTGTCGCAAGGGGCGTGACCTCTGGGTGCGCGGCGCGGATGGCCGGTTCATGCATGTCGGCGGTGGCGGCGGTCTGACGCGGCATGGCGGGGTAAACCCCGCCCTACGCTTGCCAGCGTGCTTCCATCGCTTCGATGGCAGCGATGCGTTCGGGCGTCTTGGGGTGGCTCATCAGCCAGGCGGGCACAGCGCCGCCACGGGCCTGGGTGAGGGCCTCGAGTTTCCCGAAAAGCGATTTCTGCGGCGCGGTGCCGATGCCGGCCTTGGTCAGGAGGGCCGCGGCATAGGCGTCGGCCTCGTATTCGTCCTTGCGCGAGATGCGCGCCGCCAGAAGCGTGGTCAGCCCGTTGGCGATCCACACTCCCACGCCGGGCAGAAATCGCGACAGCAGCATGGCGAGGGCTGTGCGCAGTGCGTTCTGGCCCGAAAAGTCGATCATCCGGCGCCGCGTATGGCCCAGCGCCACATGGCCCATCTCATGTGCGATAACCGATGCCAGCTCGTCCGCGCTCACCTCACCTGTCTGAAACTTCCGGTAAAACCCGCGGGTGATGAATATCCGCCCATCGGGAGCGGCGAGACCGTTCACCGGGTCGATCTCGTAGATATACACACGGATGCGCGGCAGGTCGAGCGCAGCGGCCAGCCGGTCGCACATGACCTTGAGCATCGGGTCGGCAAGCTCGGTCGAGCGCGCATCCAGCTCGCGCCGGGTGCGCCAGGCCGAGAAGTGGTACATCGCGAGCGCATAGACGACGGCCAGCAGGATGGGCATGAACTTGAGCATGGGGCATATATGGGGCGGTGCGGCGCAGGGGGCAAGCGTGAGCTGCGGGCGGGGTGGCGTCGGGGCCCGAACTCCCGGAAGTTTTTGCGGCAACAAGAAAGCGCGGAGACGCCGGCAGGCCCGAGTTCAGCGCACCAGCAAGTCCAGCGGCTGGCGCGAGAGGCGCTCGACGCCGGTGGCGGTGACGCGCACCGAGTGGCCGTAGCACATGGCATGGCCCGCATCGCTGTCCATGACGATCATGTGCAGGAAGAAGACCTGGTTTTCCTTCATTTCCAGAGGGTTGCCCGCGTAGAACATCGGAAAATCGACCCAGATCGGATTGTACACGGCCCCCATCGCATAGCCGCAGGCCTGGGAGCGGGCATGTTCCAGACCCGCCGCATCGAACACCCGCGCATAGGCGTCGAACACCCCTCCCATCGGATCGCCCGGGCGGATCGCGGCCTCGCAGGCCTCCAGCGCGTCGATACAGGCGGTGTGCATGTGGCGCTGATGCGCGTTGGGTGTGCCGATCACCACCGTGCGCATCATGGCGGCGTGGTAGCGCGCATAGGCACCGGACCATTCCCAGGTCATCTCGTCCTGGGCATCGAGGTGCCTGCGACCGCTGAAATACCGGCACATCAGCGCGCCGGGGCCGGAGCCGAGGATGAACTCGTTGCCCGCGTAATCGCCGCCGCCCCTGAAGACCGCCCCCTGCATGGCGGCCAGGATATCGCCTTCGAAGGCACCGGCGCGGGTCTCGGCCAGTCCCGCATCCATGGCGTCATCCGACAGGGCCGCGGCGCGGCGGTGCATCTCGATCTCGGCGGGGGACTTGATGCGGCGCAGGGCGCGGATCAGCTCGGATTGCTCGATCAGGCCGGGCAGCGCGGCGCGCAGGATCTGGCCGTTATGATCGGTGAGGCCCGCCGTGTTGCTTTCGAAGCCCAAGCGCTTGCCGGTGAGGCCAAGTTTGCCGAGCAGCGCCACAAGGTGATCGCCCGGATTGGAGCCTTCATACTCGGGCCAGATGTGGATGTGATCGTCGTCCAGCGTGGAAGTGTATTGCGCCTGCCGCCAGTCGGGCAGCCGCGTCATCAGGTGCAGATCGCCATCCGCCGTGAGGATCATCACCTGGAACATGGCAAAGCCGAACGTGTCATAGCCGGACACCCAGAAATGGCTCTCGGGGGCGAACATCAGCATGGCATCGAGCCCGGCGTCCTTTACCGCCCGGCTGGCGCGGGCCTGGCGGGCGGCGTATTCGGCGGCGTCGAAATGTAGCGGCATCCGTGTCTCCCAAATAGATTCGTGCCTTCGGCAAGGATACTTGTGGCCAGAAGAAGCACATCCGATTTCTTCTGGCCCGAAATATCCCGGGGAGTTTGACGGGCTGGCCCCTCGAGGTCAGCCAGATACGCGACCGGTTTGGTCGTTTTCAGGCCGAGCAGGAGGCCCCGCCCAGAACGCAGAACTTGGCGCAATGGGGGTGGTTGAGGGCCACGTCGCGCTCGGCTTCGGCGAGCGTCGTGCCCAGCTCGAACTCCGGGTCGTAGGGCAGCAATGTGCAGGCGAGTACGGCGGGGGCGCTCGCACCTTTGCGTTTCACCACCATGCGCGAGGAGGCGCACATCATCGCGTCGGGTGATTTACCCAGAATATCCCAGCAGGCGGTGGTGATTTCGGGGACCTCGACATTTTCATCCATTTCGGGGAAAAGAACTGTTTTACCCGGGTCTTGCGCGTCGATCTTGAAGTTATTCTCGGCAAAGAGCGCGGCAAAACCGGCACGGGCCTGATCCTCGGTCTCGTTCCAGATCGTGCGGCCCGCGACGGCCATTTTCACCTTGGCGTCACGCAGCCATTTCATGCCGTCGATGGTGCGCTGGAATGTGCCAGGCCCGCGCATTTCCTCGTGGCAGGCGGGCGACCAGTGGTCGAGCGATACCCGCAGGGTCAGCTTGTCGCCGAATTCTTCGGCCAGCGCCAGAAGCCCCTTCTGCACGGATTTGCGCATCATGGGGCGCATGGCATTGGTCAGGACCAGCACGTCATAGCCGCGCTTGAGGGCGGCGCGGGTCATGGCGTTCATCTCGGGGTTCATGTAGGGTTCGCCGCCGGTGAAGGCGATTTCGCGGACGGGCCAGCCGCGTTCTTCGATCTGTTCGAGATAGTCCACCACCTCGGCCTCGGTGATATAGACCAGCCGGTCATTGGACGGCGAGCTTTCGATATAGCAGTTCACGCAGGTGATGTTGCACAGCGTTCCGGTGTTGAACCACAGCGTTTCGGGATGGGTGAGCGCGACAGTGGCGCGCGGCTCGCCCCCGGCGGTCACGGCGGGGTCCTGAAACTTGCCCGCGTTGGCGCGGAAGGCTGCGTCGTCCATCTGGCTCTGCCTCTGGTTTGCTCTCTTGTCGCCTAACCTCGTGCAGGGCGCAAGAAAAGTCCGCCCATGCGGTTCTGACGCCATTGTGAACGGCGCGGTGCGTGATAGTCTGGCCGGAACGGCCCGGATGGCGGGCGGGGCAAGGAAGCAGGACAATGGTATCACGAACGATCCCTGTCGAGCCGTTCGACCTGGTGATCTTTGGCGGCACGGGCGATCTGGCGCGGCGCAAGATCCTGCCTGCGCTGTTTCGCCGGTACTGTTCGGGGCAGGTGGACCCCGCGAGCCGCGTGATCGGGGCGGCGCGCACCGAGATGGACGATGCGGCCTATCGCGAATTCGCCCGCGCGGCGATTGCCGAGTTCGACGACCACGACGGCTGCGACATGGGGCGGATCGATGACTTCCTGGGCCAGCTGCACTACCTCACCGTGGATGCGCGCGGCGATGCCGGCTGGGAGGCGCTGGCCGAACTGGTGAAATCCGACCATGTCCGGGCCTTCTATTTCTCGGTGGGGCCGGGGCTGTTCGGCGATCTGGCCGAGCGGTTGCAGCGATACGGCATGGCCGAAGCGGACACGCGGATCGTAGTGGAAAAGCCTTTTGGCCGCGACCTGGAGAGCGCCCGCAGGCTGAACCGCGACCTGGCCCGGCATTTCGACGAGACGCAGATCTACCGGATCGACCATTATCTGGGCAAGGAAACCGTGCAGAACCTGATGGCCGTGCGGTTCGGCAACATGCTGTTCGAGCCCTTGTGGAACAGCCAGTATGTGGACCACATCCAGATCACCGTGGCCGAAAGCGTCGGCGTGGGCACGCGCGGCGGCTATTACGACAAGTCGGGTGCCATGCGGGACATGGTGCAGAACCACATGATGCAGCTGCTCTGTCTCATCGCCATGGAACCGCCTGCCAAGTTCAACCCCGACGCAGTGCGCGACGAGAAGCTCAAGGTCATCCGCGCGCTCGACCCGGTCAAGCCGGAGAATATCGCGCGCGGCCAATACGAGGGCGACGGCAAGCGCCCGGGCTATCGCAACCAGGTGGAGAACCGCGACAGCACCACCGAGACCTTTGTGGCGCTCAAGGCGCATATCTCGAACTGGCGCTGGGCGGGAACGCCTTTCTACCTGCGCACCGGCAAGCGGCTGAAGGAGCGCACGAGCGAGATCGCGGTGGTCTTCAAGGACGCGCCGCATTCGATCTTCGGCGAGGAAGCAGGGCGGCATCGCAACATCCTGACGATCCGGCTGCAACCCAATGAGGGGATCGAACTGGGGGTGACCATCAAGGAGCCGGGACCGGGGGGGATGCGGCTGGTCGATGTGCCCCTGGACATGAGCTTTGCGGAGGTTCTGGGGCCCGGCGACGCGGATTTCCCGGATGCCTATGAGCGGCTGATCATGGACGTGATCCGGGGCAACCAGACCCTGTTCATGCGCGGCGACGAGGTCGAGGCGGCCTGGGCCTGGGCCGACCCGATCATTGCCGCATGGGACGAGGGGCGCGAGGTGCCGATCCCGTATCCGCCGGGCGGATCGGGGCCGGATGACGCGCTGATGCTGATGCACCGCGACGGGCGGCGCTGGAGGGAGATACGCGCATGAAGATCATGGACTACCCGGATGCGGAGATGATGTCGCTGGAACTGGCGCAGCGGATCGCGGGCGAATTGACGGCCACGCTGGAGCATGAGGAGCGCGCGCTGCTGGTGGTGCCGGGGGGCACGACGCCGGGGCAGATTTTTGACGTTCTCTGTGCGGCGCGGCTGCCGTGGGAGCGGGTGGACATTGCGCTTTCGGACGAACGCTGGCGCCCCGAGGAGCATGTGCGCTCGAACACGCGGCTGGTGCGGCAGCGCCTGATGGTCGAGCGCGCGGCGGCGGCGACTTTCCTGCCGCTCTATGCCAGGGCCGCCACGCCCGAGGAGGTGTTGCCCGAACTGGAATCCAACCTCGTGGGGCGATTGCCCATTTCGGTCATGCTGCTGGGCATGGGGACGGATCTGCATGTGGCCTCGCTGTTTCCCGGCGCCGACAACATTGCGCTGGCGATGCGCCACGATGCGCCGCTGCTGGTGCCGATGCGGGTGCCCAGCGAGCCCGAGCCGCGTGTCACGATGAGCGCGCGGGTTCTGGATGGCGCGCTGAGCAAGCATCTGGTGATCACCGGCGAGGCCAAACGCGCCGCCCTGGAGCGCGCGGCGGGCATGACCCGCGAGCAGGCACCGGTGAGCGCCGTGCTGGACGGGATGCAGGTGCATTGGGCCCCGTGACAGACCGTGACAGACACTGTGAGAGGCACCGTGAGAGACTTTGTGAGAGGCCCCGTGCCGGGCCACCAGGCGCGACCTGTCCCGGGCCTGACCCGGGAGCTTTGGCGGGCATGAGGCCCCGGATCAGGTCCGGGGCGCGCAGGCGTGGGGGCGACGACGGACGCAGGACCGGAATGGGAGAGCAGGGGTGATCGACAATCTCAGACAACTGGGCGCGGATGCGAGGGCGCGGGGCATCCTGCCGCTTTTTGACGATCCGGGCCGGGCCGGGTCGTTTTCGGTCCGGTTCGACGGGATGCTGTTTGACTATGCCAAGACACATCTGGACGAGACCGCGCGCGCCGCGATGATCGGCTGGGCCGAAGAGGCGGGCGTGGCGGCGCGGCGCGATGCGATGTTCGCGGGCGAAAAGATCAACGAGACCGAGGGCCGGGCGGTGCTGCACACTGCGCTTCGCAACCTGTCGGGCGGGCCGGTCGAGCTGGACGGCCGGGACGTGATGCCGCAGGTGCGCGAGACGCTGGAGCGGATGCAGACCTTCTGTACCGCAGTGCGGGACGGGGCGTTCACCGGTGCGGGCGGCAGCATCACGGATGTGATCAATATCGGCATCGGCGGCTCGCATCTGGGGCCCGAGATGGCGGTGCGCGCGCTGGCCCCCTGTCACGACGGGCCGCGCTGCCATTTCATCTCGAACGTGGACGGGGCGGATGCGGCGGATGTGCTTCGCGGCCTCGATCCGGCGCGGGTGCTGGTGATCGTGGCCTCCAAGACCTTCACCACCATCGAGACCATGACCAACGCCGCGACGGTACGCGACTGGATGGCGCGCGAGGTGGCGGACCCGTCGGCGCAGTTCGTGGCGCTGAGTTCGGCCGAGGAGAAGACCGGACAGTTCGGCATTCCACCCGAGCGCGTCTTTGGCTTCGAGGACTGGGTCGGCGGGCGCTATTCGATCTGGGGGCCGATCGGGCTGAGCCTGATGCTGGCCATCGGGCCGGAGCGGTTCCGCGCGTTCCTGGCGGGCGCGGAGGCGATGGATGTCCATTTCCGCGAGGCGGAGATGGCGCAGAACATGCCGGTGATGCTGGCGCTCACGGGGGTGTGGCATCATCAGGTGATGGGCTGGCCCACCCGTGCGGTGCTGCCCTATGATCAGCGGCTGGCGCGGCTGCCGGCCTATCTGCAGCAGCTTGAGATGGAGAGCAACGGCAAGGGCGTGGCGCTGGACGGACAGGCGCTGACGCTGCCCTCGGGGCCGGTGGTCTGGGGCGAGCCGGGCACGAACGGGCAGCACGCGTTCTATCAGCTGATCCACCAGGGCACGCAGGTGGTGCCCTGCGAGTTCATGATCGCGGGACAGGGCCACGAAGAGGCGCTGGTGCGGCATCACACGCTGCTGATGGCCAATTGCCTGGCGCAGTCCGAGGCGCTGATGCGCGGGCGGCCGCTGGACGAGGCGCGCGCGCTGATGGCCGCCAGGGGGTTTGCGGGCGACGAGCTGGAGCGGCAGGCGCGGCATCGGGTGTTTCCGGGCGGCCGGCCTTCGGTGACGCTGGCCTATGACCGGCTGACGCCGCGCAGGCTGGGTCAGATCGTGGCTCTATACGAGCACCGGGTGTTTGTCGAAGGGGTGATGCTGGGCATCAATTCCTATGATCAATGGGGCGTCGAACTGGGCAAGGAACTGGCGGTCGCGCTGGAGCCCGTTCTGGCGGGCAGGGCGCGCGGGCAGGGCAAGGACGGCTCGACCCGGGCGCTGGTGGATTTCCTGCGCAAGGCGCGCGGCTGACGCTGTTTTCCGTGCGGAAAACAGGCCGGAAAATGCGCATTTTCCGGCGCGGGGGTCAGTCGTTCCGGTCCGTGATCAGGCGATCCGCAGACCGCTTCGCAATCGGCCTCCTCCCTGAGCGGATCGCCTGACCCGGCCCCGGCCCCGACCCAGGCCGGTGTCGTGGCGTGGTGCGGCCGAGGTGTTTCGGGCTCTGGATCACAGTCACGCAGGGTGAACGCAAAGAGTTTCACCAAGCGGCGGATTTTTCAGCGCGGGATGTCGAAGCCGGGCGGGGCGAGGTCGAAATGCGCGAAGTCGAAGCCGGGCGACACGGTACAGCCGACCAGCGTCCACGCCCCGGTGGGGCGGGCCATTTGCCAGTGATGCGAGGGTACGATGATCTGCAGGGCCTGGCCCGAGGCCAGGTCGGGGCCGAGCATGTGATCGGTGGCGGGGCCCCGGTCGGTTTCCGCGAGCGACAGGATCAGCGGATCGCCCGCGTAGAAATGCCATATTTCGGCGGCGTCGACACGGTGCCAGTGGCTGCTTTCGCCCTCGGCCAGAAGGAAGTAGATGGCCGTCCCTGCCGCGCGGCCCGGACCCCCGGCACGCCAGGTTTCGCGGTAATGCCCACCTTCGGGATGGGGCGCGAGGCCAAGGTGGGCGATGATCTCTTGTGCTGTCATGGGCGCACGCTACTGTGCCCGGCAACGAGAGGGAAGTTGCATGGTTCAGAAGGTGGTGATCGTGGGAGCGGGGCTGATCGGTGTGATGAGCGCCGTTCGGTTGCGCGCGCGGGGCGCGCGGGTGACGCTGATCGACGCGGGCCAGCCGGGGGCGATGGCGACGGGGGCCTCGTTCGGCTGGCTCAATGCCGGCTACTATCTGAGCGAGGCGCATTTCCGGCTGCGCAGGGACGGGATCGCCGCCTGGCACCGGCTGGAGCGGGAGATCGACGGGCTGGGCGTCGAGTGGTGCGGCTGTCTGAGCTGGGATGTCGATGGCGCAGCGCTGGAGGCGCGGGCCGGGGACTTTGCGCGGCTTGGCTATCCGGCGCAGCGGATGACCCGCGCGCAGATCGCGGCCCGTGTGCCCGAGCTGAGCAGGACGGTCAGCGCGGCGCTGTGGTTGGCCGATGAGGGCATTGCCGAGCCGGGCGTGGTGTTTGCCCGGCTGTTGCGGGCCGCGCTGGAGGCCGGGGTGCGGCTGATCAGCGGCGCGCCCGTGGCCGGGCTGGAGACCAGGGCGGAGCGCATCAGCGGTGTGGCGCTGCCCGGCGGGTTGATCGCGGCGGATGCGGTGCTGATCGCGGCGGGCACGGGGGCCGGCGCGCTGCTGGAGCAGGTGGACGTGCCGCTGCCGATGCTGACACGGCCCGGGGCGCTGGTGCGGTCGCGGCCCGTCCCGCGGGTGCTGGATGCGGTCATGGTGTCACCGGACCTGGAGTTCCGCCAGGATCGGGCCGGGCGGATCATCGCGCCGTCGGCCGCCGGGCATCAGAGCGATGACAGCGAGGCGCTGGATGCGGCTCCCGATGCGCTGGCGGCGGATACGGTGGCGCGGCTGGCGCATTGGCTGCCCGGTGTCGCGCTGCATTGGGACGAGGTCACGCTGGCCATGCGCCCGGTGCCGGGCGACGGGCTGCCGGTGGTGGGGCCGTGCGGGCCCGAGGGGCTGCATGTCGCGGTGATGCACAGCGGGATCACGCTCGGGGCTCTGATGGGCGAGCTGGTGGCCGGGGAAATCCATGCCGGGCAGGGCGCGCCGATGCTCGCACCGTTCCGTCCCCGGCGGTTTTCCTGACACGGGCGAAACGGCGTGTTTCGGCCCATGCGGCACCCCCCTTTGAGCGGAACGCGGCGCAGTGGCGGCGGCGCCCTGCCGAGGCTCTTCTCTGGCCTCTGACGCCCCCCATCTGACCCCTTCGACACCAAACGTGGATGCGAAAGGGAGGATGTCATGGGGTATCTGAACCATGCGATTGCCGCAGGCGCGATGCTGAGCCTAGCGGCCTGCGAAACACTGACCACCAACCAGCGGACTGCGGCGGGTATGGCAGGTGGCGCGGCGGCCGGTCTGATCACCGCCGAGGCTCTGGGTGCGGACAGCGACTGGACACTGATCTCGGCGCTGGCAGGTGCCGCGACCGGCACCGTGGTCGCGCAGAGCCGGCAGAAGACGGTCTGCGCCTATGCCCGCGGCGACGGCACCTATTACGAGGCACCGTGCCCCTGATGCGGCCCGGGGGGCAGGCAAACGCCGGCGCGTTTGCCTGCTGCCTCCGGCGGGAGTATTTTCCGGAAAGATGAAGGGGTCAGCGCAGGATCGAGCGGCCGGCGTACTCGGCGGTTTCGCCCAGGGCCTCCTCGATGCGGATGAGCTGGTTGTATTTGGCCAGCCGGTCGGAGCGGGCGAGGCTGCCGGTCTTGATCTGGCCGCAATTGGTGGCCACGGCGAGATCGGCGATGGTGGCGTCCTCGGTTTCGCCCGAGCGGTGGGACATGACGTTGGTCATGCGCGCGCGGTGGGCCATGTCGACGGCGCGCAGGGTCTCGGTGAGGCTGCCGATCTGGTTGACCTTCACGAGCATCGAGTTTGCCGCGCCGCGTCTGATGCCGTCGGCGAGCCGTGCGGGGTTGGTCACGAAAAGGTCGTCACCCACCAGCTGGACCTTGTCGCCGAGCCGCCGGGTCAGGGCGATCCAGCCGTCCCAGTCATCCTCGGACATGCCGTCTTCGATGGAGATGATCGGGTAGTCGGCGACCAGAGCCGCGAGATATTCCACATTGTCTTCGGATGAGAGGATTTTGCCTTCTCCCGCAAGGACATATTTTCCGTTCTTGAAGTATTCTGTGGCCGCACAGTCCAGCGCGAGGTGGATGTCCTCGGCGGGTTTGTAGCCGGCTTTCTCGATGCTTTTCAGGATGAAATCCAGGGCTTCGCGGGTGGAGGCGATATCGGGGGCGAAGCCGCCCTCGTCGCCGATGCCGGTCGAAAGGCCCGCCGCGCTGAGTTCCTTCTTCAGCGTGTGGAAGACCTCGGAGCCCATGCGCACCGCCTCGCGGATGTTCCCGGCGGCCGTGGGCATGATCATGAATTCCTGGATGTCGATCGGATTGTCGGCATGTTCGCCGCCATTGATGATGTTCATCATAGGCACCGGCAGAACCCGGGCCGAGGTGCCGCCGACATAGCGAAAGAGCGGCTGGGTGCAGTAATCCGCCGCCGCCTTGGCCGTGGCCAGGCTGACGCCCAGGATCGCGTTTGCACCGAGGCGTGACTTGTTCTCGGTGCCGTCGAGTTCGATCATCATCTCGTCCACGGCGACCTGTTCGGTGGCGTCGCAGCCAAGCAGCGCCTCGGCGATCTCGCCGTTCACCGACGCGACCGCCTCGAGCACGCCCTTGCCCATGTAGCGGCTGTTGTCGCCGTCGCGGCGCTCGACCGCCTCATAGGCGCCGGTGGAGGCCCCCGAGGGCACGGCGGCCCGGCCCATGGTGCCGTCTTCGAGGATCACGTCGACCTCGACCGTGGGATTGCCGCGGCTGTCGAGGATTTCGCGGGCGTGGATGTCGATGATGGTGCTCATGGGGCGGGCTTTCTGAAAATCGGGTGGGTTGCGGGCCGTTTAGCAAAGTTCGGGGCAGAAGGGAACTGTGTATGGTGGCGCTAACATGTGCCCCGGGCGGGGATGTTCCCGCTAACGCGCGCGGCGCACCCGGCGTTTGATCTGCTGTTCGCGGAGAATCGTGTAGAGGCCGGAGCAGATGATCACCGCGGAGCCGATGAGCATCCACATGTCCGGGCGTTCGGCAAAGACCACCACGCCGATGATCATCGCGAAGAGCAGCCGCGTGTAGCGGAAGGGCGAGACGAAGGATACTTCGCCCACGCGCATGGCCGCCACGACGCCGTAATAGCCGAGCGAGCCGAACAGGGTCGCGCCGAGAAAGACCTCGATGGGGAAGGGGCCGGGCAACAGCGGCAGGCCCGCGAGCCGGACCATGACGGCGCCTGTGGGGATGAGCGTGGCAAAGGCATAGGCCGAGATCTGCCGCGAGGTGATGGTCCGGGGCGTGTAGCGCGTGGCCAGATCGCGCACCGCCAGTGCCGCGACCGCGGCCAGCGCCCAGATCGAGGCGACGTCGAAGCCGTCGAGGCCCGGGCGGATGATCATCACAACGCCCAGGAACCCGATGGCGACCGCGCTCCAGCGCCGCCAGCCGACGGTCTCGCCCAGAAAGAGCGCGGCGGCGAATGTGACGGCCAGCGGGGTGGCCTGAAGGATGGCCGAGACCAGCGAGAGGTCGGCCAGCGCCAGGGCGGTCACGAAGCAGACCGCGGCGGCCAGTTCACCAAGGTTTCTCAGCAGGAGCGGACGGTTGAGGATGTCGCGCGAGATCAGGCGGTCGCGCTGGCTGAGGGCCGCGATGGTGAAGATCACCGTGCCGCCCGCGCCGATCAGCATCAGGATATGGCCCACATGCAGGTCGCGCGCGAGGGTTTTGACAAACGCGTCCTCGAGCGCGAACCCGGCCATGGCCAGCACCATGAGCAGAGACCCCCGGAGATTGTCCATGGTCTCAGGCGTCCAGCATGACCCAGACCGGCACATGGTCCGAGGGTTTGTCGTGCCCGCGCACATGCCTGTCGATCTGGCAGTCGGTCAGCAGGTCGGCGCAATACGGGTCGAGCAGGACATGGTCGATGCGGATCCCGTCATCGCGGTTCCAGGCCCCCGCCTGGTAATCCCAGAAGGAATAATGCCCCGGCCCTTGCGTGCGGGCCCGGAACGCGTCGGTGAAGCCGAGAGTCACCAGCCGGCGAAAGGCGGCGCGGCTCTCGGGGCGGGCGAGCGCGTCCTCGCGCCAGGCCTCGGGGCGGCGGGCGTCCTCGTCCTGTGGAATGACATTGTAGTCGCCGGCCATGAGGAACGGCTCTTCAAGGGCCAGCAGCGCCTGCGCCCGCGCGTGAAGGCGGTCCATCCAGGCCAGCTTGTAGTCGAATTTCGGACCCGGGCAGGGATTGCCGTTGGGCAGGTAGAGCCCGCAGACCCGGACGGGCCGTTTGTCGCCCATCACGGTGGCCTCGATCCAGCGGGCCTGTTCGTCGCCATCGTCACCCGGCAGGCCGCGCCGGATGTCCTCGAGCGGCCGTTTCGACAGGATCGCCACGCCGTTGAAGCCCTTTTGGCCGTGGGTTTCGACCTGGTAGCCGCGATCCTCGAATATCTCGCGCGGGAAGGTCTCGTCGACCGACTTGATCTCTTGCAGGAGGGTGACATCGGGCGTGGCCTCGTCCAGCCAGTCGGGCAGGGCGGTGATGCGCGCCTTGATGCCGTTTATATTGAATGTGGCGATTTTCATGGCGGCCCCCGCGTCTGGCGTCTTCTCTATCGTGCAAGCGGGTCGGCGTGCAAGCGGGGGCGGGAAATCGGCGCTCCCGGGTGACGAATCGGGGGGCGGAAATGAGAGGATTCGCCGCCTCGATCCCGCCCCCACTCGCTGAGGTTGTGCGGATGGGCGCCGTTCAGAGTGACGATTCTATCCACAGAGGAATTTTTCCCGTGGTTCTGAATCGAGCAGATTGCGGATTCTTTCCTCACGTCAAGCGAGGGATTTGCGCAGCGACTCTCACCTGTCCACAGGCCTGTGGATAAACCCAAGATGGAAATAAACAATTGAAAAACCCGTTAAACGTGTAACGATTTCGACGTCTGCAACGCAAAACTGGGGAGTTATAAAATGCTGACACAACTTAAAGAAGAATTCGGTTCTGACCTGTCCGCGACCGGCGCGGAAACCACTTTGACGGCCAGCCTGCATGATGGCGCCGTGGTCGAGGCTTTCACCTCGTCTCTGGCTCCGAGCATGAGCGGTGAGGCCGCGCTGGGCGATGCCGTGGAAATGTTCACCTCGTCGCTGGCACCTGCGGTGGCGACGGTCGAGGGCGAGGGTGTGGAAATGTTCACCTCGTCTCTGGGCCCCGTGATCTCGGCCGATGCCGTGGCGGGCGAGGGGGCAGAGATGTTCACTTCGAGCCTGGTTCAGATGTTCACCTCGTCGCTGGGCCCGGTGGCCGAGACCGAGGCCGCAACGGGTGACGGGGTCGAGATGTTTACCTCGAGCCTGGTACAGATGTTCACCTCGTCCCTGGCCCCGACCGAGGCCAAGACCGAGGGCGACGGCGTCGAGATGTTCACCTCGAGCCTCTGACCACGCAACCGGAACGGGGCGTTCGCACGCCCGACAGGATTGGACAGGAGTATCTCATGGAAAATGTTGTCAGGTTGAATGTTCCGTTCCGGCAAAATGCGACGGCTGATCGGCAGGCCGCGCTGATGGACGCCTTCGCCAGGCATCGCCGGGGACCGGATGATGTGTTCTGGATGAAGGAGAATGCCGAGTTTCTGAATATTCTGGAATGTACCGGGGCGCGGCCCGGGGCCGGGGTGCTGGACCTGCATCGCGACTTCTACGACGGGCTTGAAAACCGCATGGGCTTTTTCCCGCAATATTACCGCTTTCTGCTGTCGCTGTGTCTTGATCTGGAGGATCTGGGCCTGGACGGGGACAAGGGCGCGGCACTGGTGGACTGGGTGACGCAGCAGGGGCTGGTCCGGGCCGAAATGTCCGACCTGCAACGCGCCGAGGCGCGCCGTCTCTGCCTGCGCCGGGGGGTCGATCCGATTGCCGATGACCCGGGGCTGGAGGACCGGCTGCGCGGGTTTGCGCGGCGTTCCGAGACCTTTTCGATGCCCAACAAGAAGGCCGCATACGAGCTGACGCATATCGTTTTCTACCTCTCGGAATACGGGCGCAAGGACCCGCGGATCGACGCGGCCACGCGTGACAGCCTGATCTTTGCCGGCACGCTGGCCTTTCTGGATTTCAACGCCGATCTGCTGGCGGAAATCTGCATCGCGCTGCGGTTTGCGGGCGAGACGCCGCCCGAGGTCTGGGACATCTGGCTGCAGCAGCAGATACGCTGTTTCGGGCTTGAGGCGGACCCGGCCGGGGGTCTTATGGACGATTATCATGAATACCTGATGCTGAACTGGTACCGGGCGCTGGACGGGACCGGGTTCCGGGGCCAGGTGCCCGAAGGGCGCGTGGTGTTCCGCCGGACGCGGCCCACCTCGGGCCCGCTGCGCGAGCTGTCGGAATGCATGTTCGCGCTGGGCGCATCGCGCAGTGGCGACTGGAGCCTGATGCGCGACCGTGTGGCGGACCGGCTGTCGGACGAGGCGCAGGCGGCCCTGGCCGCGGCCGAGGCGGCGAATTCCGAGTTTGCCCGGTTCTTTCACGGGTTTGCGCGGGTCGGGGTGAGGGTGCCGGCCCTTCAGGGGGCAAGCGCATGATGGCGCGCATGGCCGTGGCGGCCCTGCCTGTCGGTGTGGCGCTGACGGCGGTTTACACGCTGCTGATCGCCAGCGCGGATGCGATCACCAAGATGTTCGCCCATGGCTTTGCCGCACCGCAGCTGTTTGCAATCTCGGGCTTCATCGTGGCGGGTCTTGCGCTGGCCACGAACCGGGCCGGGCCGATGCCGCGCGGGATGGCCACCCGCTGTCCGCGGGCGATGGCCATTCGCGTCGTGGCGACGGTGGCGGGGACGGTGGCGTTTTTCCATGCGTTCCGGTTGTTGCCCTTTGCCGAAGTGTTCCTGTTCATCGCGCTGATCCCGCTGATGACCGCGCTGTTGTCCGGCCCGGTGCTGGGCGAGGATGTGCGTCCGCAGGCCTGGGGGGCGCTGTGCCTCGGGGCCATAGGCGTCGTCAGCCTCTTTCCCGGCGGTCCGAGCGGCATCGGCGCGGGGTATCTGGTGGCCTTTGCCGCGGTGGCCTGTGGCACGGTGTCGATGATGGCGTCGCGCTATATCGGGACGCGGGACGACAACCTGCTGGCGCAGGTGTTCTATCCCAACCTGACGCTGGGCCTCGTGATGCTGCTGGCCCTGCCTTTTGTCTGGAGCCCCATGGCGCTGGCCGATCTGGGCTGGGCGGTGGTCTATGCGGTGCTGCTGTTTGCCGCGCGCTGGGTGCTGGTCGCGGCGTTCAGCGTGCTGCCGGCCTATGTGGTCACGCCGCTGATGAACCTGCAATTCGTGTGGATGGTGCTGCTGGGGGCGGCGGTGTTCGGCGAGGTTCCGGGCGTCATGGTCTTTGTCGGGGCGACGATCATCGTGGCCGCCGGGGCCTGGCTGATCTGGGATCAGACGCTGCCTGTGCGGCGCGCGGCGCGCGGCGAGGTGGTGCCTGCGGAGTAAGGCCCGCCAAAGAGCGATCTGGTGCCTCCGGCGGCGAGATGTTCAGCAACAAGACCGGTCGCAGGGCCGGGCCCGGTCCCCACCCCCCTGCATCGGTTACATCGAGAAGGACGTGCCGCAGCCGCAGGAACTGCTTGCGTTCGGGTTGTCGATGACAAAGCGCGCGCCGATCAGTTCCTCGGAAAAGTCGATCGTGGCGCCGGTCAGGAAGGGCAGGGAGACCGCATCGACCACCACCCGTTCGCCCTTGCCCTCGAGCACGAGGTCGTCCGGGTCCGGGTCATCAAGCCTGATCTCGTATTGAAAGCCCGAGCAGCCGCCGCCCTCGACGGCCACGCGCAGGGCCTGACCCTGGGCGCCGGCGCCGATTTCGGAGAGGCGCTCGAAGGCGCGGTCGGTGACTTTGGGAGGTAGCTGCATGTTGCGATAGGCCCAAGGTTTCGTCTGCTGTCGAGTTGCAATATATGAAGGGCAGGACAGGCGGACAAGGATCAACCCATGACAGCGGTATATGCTGCGTGGCCCGGCGACACGCGGGGGCGGCGCGTCGCGGAGGAGGAAAGCGCGCATCGCTCGCCGTTTCAGCGCGATCGCGACCGGATTATCCATTCCAGCGCGTTTCGCCGCCTCAAGCACAAGACACAGGTTTTTGTCGAGCATGAGGGTGATTATTTCCGCACGCGCCTCACCCATTCCATCGAGGTGGCCCAGGTGGCGCGGACCATTTCGGGCGCGCTGGGTCTCAATCCCGAGCTGACCGAGGCGGTGGCGCTGGCGCATGATCTGGGCCACACGCCGTTCGGTCACGCGGGCGAGGATGCGCTGAACGCGCGGATGGCCCCCTATGGCGGGTTCGATCACAACGCCCAGGCCGTGCGGATCGTGACCAGCCTGGAGCGGCACTATGCGCGCTTTGACGGGCTGAACCTGACCTGGGAGACGCTGGAAGGTATCGCCAAGCATAATGGTCCTGTCACGCCCCTCCGGGGCGATGGTCCTGTCACGGGTGACATTCCCTATG
>Ga0316205_10000785_pt1 | contig 49005 bp, 38 predicted proteins | sample 3monthpyrite_MG_FD_204941 | JGI IMG/M metagenome (GOLD analysis project Ga0316205, IMG submission 204941) | Microbial mat bacterial communities from mineral coupon in-situ incubated in ocean water Damariscotta River, Maine, United States -... | ecosystem: Environmental > Aquatic > Marine >...
TCTATGTCACCCATGACCAGACCGAGGCCATGACCCTGGCCGACAAGATCGTGGTTCTGCGCGATGGCCGGGTCGAACAGGTTGGCAGCCCGATGGAGCTCTACAACAACCCCGCCAATCAATTCGTGGCCGGTTTCCTGGGGGCCCCGTCGATGAATTTCCTGCCCGCCGAGGCGGTCGGTGGCCCCGAAGGGCTGACGCTCGGCATCCGCCCCGAACACCTGCGCCTGGCCGATGCGGGCCGGATTAACGCCACGGTGACCCATGTCGAAAACCTCGGCGGTGACACCAATGTGCTGGCCGCGGCTGGCCCCGATCAGGACATCACCGTGCGCCTTTTCGGACAGCACGACATTGCCCCCGACAGCGCCATCGCCTTCGATTTCTCGGATGACGCGGCCTATCTCTTCGATGCGGAAGGCCATCGGGTGCGCGCGGCATGAACGGCCCTGGGCGGGGGGCACGAAAACACGAAATCGGCTATACAAGCGCGCCCGGACGGGTTAGGTGCGCCGCTTACCTCCTTCCCTGACCAGAAATCGGCGCACCCACCCCGTGAAACAAGCCCTCTCAGACGCCATCGCCGCCCGCGGCTACGACACCCTGACCCCGGTTCAGGAGGCGGTCACCGCGCCGGGCCTGACCGGGGCCGATATGCTGGTCTCGGCCCAGACCGGATCGGGCAAGACGCTGGGCTTTGGCCTGGCCATCGCGCCGACCCTGCTGGGCGAGGCTGAGACATTCGAAGCCGCCGGGCCCCCGCTGGCCCTGGTCATCGCACCGACCCGCGAATTGGCGTTGCAGGTCAAACGCGAGCTGGCCTGGCTATACGCACAGGCCGGGGCGCAGCTTGCCTCCTGCGTTGGCGGCATGGATATGCGCGACGAACGCCGGGCGCTGGCGCGTGGCGCGCATATCGTGGTGGCCACACCGGGACGTTTGCGCGACCACATCACGCGCGGCGCAATTGACCTCACGGCGCTGCGCGCGGTGGTGCTGGATGAGGCCGACGAGATGTTGGATCTCGGCTTTCGCGAGGATCTGGAGTTCATCCTGGGCGCGGCACCCGCCGAGCGTCAGACGCTGCTGTTTTCGGCCACCGTGCCCAACGCCATCGCCAAACTGGCGCAAAGCTATCAGCGCGACGCCACGCGCATTTCGACGGCATCGGAAAAACAGCAACACGCCGATATCGAATACCGCGCCCTCAGCGTGTCGGCCCGCGACGCCGAAAACGCCATCATCAATGTGCTGCGCTACTATGAGGCCCCGAATGCCATCGTTTTCGCCAATACGCGGGCGATGGTGAACCGGCTGACCACGCGGCTGTCGAACCGGGGTTTTCCGGTGGTGGCATTGTCGGGTGAGTTGAGCCAGTCCGAACGCACCCATGCGCTGCAGGCCATGCGCGATGGCCGGGCGCGGGTCTGCGTGGCTACCGATGTGGCGGCGCGCGGCATTGATCTGCCCAATCTCGATCTGGTGGTGCATGCCGAATTGCCCACCAATCATGAAACCCTTTTGCACCGCTCGGGCCGCACAGGCCGGGCAGGGCGCAAGGGCGTCAGCGCGATGATCGTGCCACCGGCGGCGCGCAAAAAGGCCGAGCGGATCCTGAAATTCGCCAAGCTGCGCGCCGAATGGGATGTCGCGCCGGGGGCCGAGGCGGTGATGGCGCGCGACGAGGTGCGGATGCTGGCCGATCCGGTCTGGTCCGAGGCTCCGACCGAAAGCGAGGCCGCGCCGGTGGCCAAGCTGACGGAAACCTTCAGCCCGGAACAGATCGCCACCGCCTATCTGCGGCTCTACCATGATCGCCATTCGGCCCCGGAAGAGCTGGGACCGGCCGATGCCAAACCGGCCCCGCGCGCGGCCTTTGGCCCATCGGTCTGGTATGCGCTGGAGGGTGGCCAGGCAGTGGGGGCCGAACCGCGCCGCCTGCTTCCGATGCTGTGCAAGGCGGGCGGCCTTTCCAAGGACGATATCGGGGCCATCCGGGTGCATCACGACGCGTCGTTCATCGAGATCCGCGAGGCCGCCGTGGCCGGGTTCGAGGCCGCCATCGGGGCCGCGATGAAAGTGGAAGGTGCCGGGCTAAGCCGTCAGGCCAAAGCGCCCGATCGCGGGCCGCGCCCCGAACGCCCTGAGCGCCCCGAACGCCCTGTGCGATCCGAGCGTCCGGCACAACCGCGCCCCAAATCGGACCCGGACGGAACCACCAAGCCGGTGGATTGGAACGACACCTCCGCGCCGCGCCCGAAAAAGCCGAAACCGGCGGCCGGTGGCGATAAGCCCCGCAAGCCGCGCAACAAGGACAAGGCCCGTGCCGATGCCCGCCCTGAAGGCGTGGTGACGCGGCACAAGCCGCGCGCGGCGGGACCGGGAGGCAAGCCGAAAGGCCCGCCACCGCCCAAGGGCAAGTCTGATTCGAAGAAGAACAAGGCCCGTGCCAATGCCGCCAATCCCGGCGCGCGTATGTCGGGACCGCGGCGCAAGAAGCCCTGACCAAATTGAAAACCCTGCGGGTTTGCTCGATTCTTTTCCGGGTGCCGTGCCATGGCGAATGGCGCGGCGGCGGCCATCGTCGCGCCATTGAGTATTTTGGGCAAAGAAGAAGTTGGGGCGGATCGGCTAGGTGCTCTGCGCGATGGCCGGGCGGCCCGCGGCGGTGATGGTCATGGTAGCCTCGATGAAGACCGGGCTGCCTTCGACCTCGGCCTCGCGGATGTCGCAGGTCTTGCTGGTCGAGAGATGCCCCGCCCCGGCGCGGCTGGCACGGGTTTGGGCATCGCGCATCAGGGCGGCCTCAAGTGCGGCGAGCGCGCTGTCGCGGTCAGCGAAATGGGTCGGGCCGGTGCCCAGATGGGCGGTGAAGCGGCCTGCGCCCTGGCTGGTGACGGTGCCGCTGGCGCGTTCGGTGATCTGGCCCACCACGGCCCCGATGGCATTGGCGACACCGGCGTGTTCCGGCAGCACCATGGCGCAGCCCAGACGGACGCCCACGGCGCGGTAGTAATTCGGGGCCGACGCACCGAGGCCGATCACCGGCACGCCGATGCGGGTGCGGGTGTCGATGATGCCGCGATGTCCGCCGAGGCCCGTTTGGGTAACGCTGTGACGGGCCAGGTCGGCGGCGTTTTCGCCAGAGAAATCCGGATCCTCGGAAAAGGCGGCCTCCAGCAGGCAGAGCGTCGTCTGCTCCGTCAACTGGTCAATGATGGCGGTGGCGAAGGTTTTTGCATCCCCGGCCCGCAGCACGCCGTTCCCGGCCCGTTTGCGGCGCAGGATCTCGATGCCCTTTTCGGCGGCTTGGCTGTCCCAGACCGCGAGCGTGCCCAGAACATGGGCCGCATCCGTCGGCGTGACGCCCGCCAGCATCACCAGCCCGCGCGCCACCAGCTGGTCGAGCGCCGGGGCCTCCATTCGCGATTTCAGGAGCTTCACCACCGGCATCGGCCCGGTGATCCGCGCCAGAAGGCCCGCCTCGCGCGGGGCCAGCCCGCCCGGATCGCCGCCCATCGGCACTACGAAGCGCCCGCCATGATCGGGGGGCAGATCGGCGGCCAGCGCCCGGTCGAGCGCGTCATGGACCATGTCGGGGTGATCTGCCGCCAGCAGCGACAAAGGCATCAATCGGCGGGGGCCGAGACGCAGGCCCCCCTTAGGTCCGCCATCCTCAAGGTGCAACTCACTGTCGCCACCCAGCCCGGTGGTGCGCATCGCCACCGCCTCGACCATGGTGCGGTGGCCGCCGACGCGGGCGCCCTCGGCGTCGATCATCGGCAGCCCATCGCGCAACAGCGCCACATCGGTGGTCGTGCCGCCGATATCGGAAACCAGCGCGTCGCGTTCGCCCGTCAGCCAATGCGCCCCCACGATCGAGGCGGCGGGGCCTGACAGAATGGTCTCGATCGGGTGTTCGCGCGCCATCTCGGCCGAAACAAGCGCCCCGTCGCCGCGCACCACCATCAGCGGCACGTCGATGCCCGCCGATGCCAGATGCCCCTCGCAGGCCGCGACCAGGTTTGCGATCCGGCCAATCAGGCGCGCGTTCAGAACCGCCGTCAAAGCCCGTTTCGGGCCATTCAGACGCGCCGACAGCTCGTGGCTGCACGTCACCGGCAGACCGGTCGCGGCGCGGATGATGTCGCGCGCGCGGATCTCGTGGGCAGGGTTTCGCGTGGCAAAGCGGGCGACCACGGCAAAGCCCGCGACGCCGGTTCCAATCCGCGCCAGTTCGCCCTGCAACGCGGCCTCATCGAACGGCGCGGCCTCGGCTCCGGCATGGCCATGGCCGCCGGTCACGATGATCAGCGGGTCGGTGCCCAGAGCTTCGGGCAGGCCGCCGCGCGCAAGATCCCTGGCGGCAAAGCCGATGGCAATCAGCGCCACGCGCCCGCCCTGGCCTTCAACCAGCGCATTGGTGGCCAGCGTGGTCGAGAGCGACACCAACGCCACATCGCGCGGGGCAACCCCCGCCGTGGCCAGCGCCGCGTCCACCGCGCCGCCAATGCCCACCGCCAGATCGCCGCGTGTTGTCAACGACTTGGCCGATCCCAACACGGTTTTGGCCGCGCCGTCGATGATCACCGCATCGGTATAGGTGCCGCCGGTATCGACCCCAAGCAGATAGCCCATCGCGCTCTCTTGTCCTTCCGCGTTTTTCCCTTCGTGCCAGCTTATCCATCGCGTCGTGCAGGCAAGGCACCATTTGCGACAGGTTTGCGACAGGTTTGCCGCATAGGGTGGCGGAAAACCCAAAGGCCCGCCCATGCATTCCCCCCTTTCCGGTATCAAGGTGCTCGATCTGACCAATGTGCTGTCGGGGCCGTTTTGCTGTGCGCAGCTGGCCTGGCTCGGGGCCGATGTGATCAAGGTCGAGGTGCCGGGGCGCGGCGATCTGGCGCGTCAATTGGGGGCTGATGGCGATCTGAACGCGGATCTCATGGGCACCTCGTTTCTGGCGCAGAATGCGGGCAAGCGCTCGCTGACGCTGAACCTCAAGGATGCGCGCGGCAAGGCGATCCTGCGCACGCTGGTGAAGGGCTCGGACGTGCTGGTGGAAAATTTCCGCCCCGGCGTGATGGACCGTCTGGGGCTTGGCTACGCGGTGCTCAGGGGCGACAATCCGCGCCTGATTTATTGCGCCATTTCGGGGTTTGGCCAGACCGGGCCGATGCGCGATCTGCCCGCCTATGACCAGATCATTCAAGGGCTTTCAGGGGTGATGAGCATCACCGGCGACGCGCAAACCGTTCCGCAACGCGTGGGCTATCCGCTGGCCGATACCATTGGCGGGCTGACGGCGGCGATGGCGATCAATGCGGCCCTGGCCGGGCGCGGAGAAACGGGCACCTTCATCGATGTTTCGATGCTGGAGGCGACGCTGGCCACGATGGGATGGGTGGTGTCGAACTACCTGATCGCGGGGCAGGTGCCGCAGCCGATGGGCAATGCCAATTTCACCGCCGCCCCTTCGGGCAGTTTCGCCACCGCCACCGGGCCGATCAATCTGGCCGCCAACAAGCAAGAACAGTTCGAGGCGCTTTGCGACCTGCTGAACCGGCCCGATCTGAAAACCGATCCGCGCTTTGCCACCCGTGCCGCGCGGCTCGAACATCGCGCGCCGTTGAGCGCCGAGATCGAGGCCGGTTTTGCCGATGCCGATGCCGAAACCTGGGTCGAACGCCTCAACGGCGCGGGCATTCCGGCGGGGCCGATCCTGAGCGTGCCCGAGGCGCTGGCGCTGGAACAGGTGCAGGCCCGCGATTTTCTGCGGGACTTTCCTGAAACAGAGGTGAAAAAACCGGTGCGCAATGCGCGCGCGGGCTATCATCTGGATGGCGCGGCCCCCGATCTGGATCGCCCGCCGCCCCGGCTGGGTCAGGATAGCGCCGCCATTTTGCACGATCTGGGATATGATGACGCGGCCATCGCGACGCTGAAACGGGACAAGGTGATATGAGCGACAAGGACAGCACCGATTGGCAGGAGGTCAATCAATGGTGGAGCACCGAGATTATCGATATGGAGCCGGGCCGCATCGCGATCCGGGGCTATGAAATACAGGATCTGATCGGGCGGCTCAGTTTTTCCCAGATGATCTGGCTGATGCCGCGCGGCGATCTGCCCACACCCGCGCAGGCGGCGCTTTTCGAGGCGGCCCTTGTCGCGGCCGTTGATCACGGGCCACAGGCCCCCTCGATCGCGATTGCGCGCATGGCGATGACCTGCGGCGTGGGCATCAACAATGCCATGGGCTCGGCTGTGAACGCGCTTGGCGATGTGCATGGCGGCGCGGGCGAGGCGGCGGCAGGTCTCTATCACGATATCGACGCCGACAAGGACACTCCGCTGGCCGATGCTGTGGCGGCGGGGCTGGCCCGATTTCGCGCCACGCAAGGCCGCTATATTCCCGGCTTTGGCCACCGGTTTCACCCAATAGACCCGCGCGCCCCGCGTCTGATGGCGCTGGTGGCCGAGGCTGTCGCGGCGGGCACCGTCAGTGGCCGGTTCCGTGCCATCGCGATGCAGATCGAGGAACAGCTCGGGGCCGGAAAATCGCGCCCGGTCCCGATGAATATCGACGGGGCCACGGCGGTGATCTTTACCGAGTTGGGCTTCGGTCCCGGTCTGCAACGCGGGCTTTTTTGCCTGTCGCGGTCGGTGGGTATCCTGGCCCATGCACATGAACAGCGCGCCCAGGGCGGGCGAAACAAGGGACCGACCCCGCCGGGGTTTCGCTGGAACTATACCGGCCCGCGGGGCAGGCGGCTGCCCGAGTGATGGTTTGGGTCTCTGTGAACCAAAAAAGTGACACATGCGTCATTTATTTGTGACACTAGTGTCATTTTTCTGCGGGGCGCATGCCGCCGCTTTGGCCTTGCCCGCGCCCCCGAAGGGGGTGCACAAATGCGGCCATGATCAGCCGTAGCCTCACTCTCAAACAGCTCGAAGCGCTCATCTGGGTTGCTGATCTCGGCAGCTTCCGTAAGGCGGCGGCGCATCTCAACACCACACAGCCCAATATTTCCACCCGGATCGCAGGGTTGGAGGCCACGCTTGGTGCGCCCCTGATGCGGCGCGATGCAGGCTCGGTGCAGATGACTCCCAAGGGCGTCGAGATCCTGGCCCAGGCCCGCGCCACATTGCGCGCTGCCGAAGCGCTGGTCGAGATCGCGGCGCGCCCCGATCTGATCGAGGATCGCCTGCGTCTGGGCGTGACCGAGCTGATTGCCTGCACCTGGTTGCGGGCCTATCTGCGGCGGCTGAAACAGGTCTATCCGCGCATTTCGGTTGAACTGAATGTCGATCTGTCGCGCAATCTGGATGCGGAACTGGTGGGCAATGCGCTGGATCTGGCCCTGCAGAACGCGCCCTTTGCGGCGGCGGTTTCAGGCGAAATTAACCTTGGCTCCTATGATTACACCTGGGTCGCGTCGCCGGAAATAGCCAAGGAAATCAATGTGGGGGCGAGCGTTGCCGCGATCAGCGTCCCGATCCTCACCCACGCACGCCACACCCAAGCCTATCAGGAGTTGGCCTCCCATTTTGATCGCCGCGCGGGGGCTGCGGCGCAGTTCGTGCCCTCCAGCAGCCTGACCTCGTCGATCCATATGGCCGTCGATGGCATGGGGCTGGCGGTGGTTCCGCGCGCGATGGTGGCGGCGCAACTGGCCGATGGCGCGCTGGTGGCACTGCCGATGGACTGGCACCCGCAGCCCTTGCAGTTCGCGGCCCGGTTCCACGCCGACCGCGCCGCCGGGTTCGTGCATCAGGCGGCGGAACTGGCGGTCGAAGTTGCGCGCACAGAAGATCAACAAAATCTTTCATTCCGATAAAAACTAATAATTTGTGTTTATCTCAGGCGCACCCCATTCTGCCCCGGTCAGCATCAGGGGGCAGTCATGGCATCACCATCCATCCGGCTTGGCGTCGATATCGGCGGCACTTTCACCGATGTCGTGCTTGAGGTCGGGACCAAAAGCTATTCGGCCAAGGTCCTGACCACCTATGCCGCCCCCGAAAACGCCATCATCGACGGCATGGAACAGGTCTGCGCCAAGGCCGGAATCGCGGCCTCGGACATTGGCCAGATCATTCATGGCACCACGCTGGCCACCAACGCGCTGATTGAACGGCGCGGTGCGAAGACGGCGTTGATCACCACGCAAGGTTTCCGTGATGTCATTGAAATGCGGACAGAATCCCGGTTTGAACAATATGATCTGAATCTCGAATTGCCCGATCCGCTGCTGCCGCGTCAGCGCCGCTATACGGTCTGCGAACGGGTCGATGCCACCGGGGCCGTGCTGATGGCGCTGGATCGGGCCGAGGTTGAAGAACTGGCCGATGAAATCGCCGAGGCCGGATATGACAGCGTCGCCGTAGGCCTCATTCATTCTTACCTGAACGATGCCCATGAGCGTCTGATCCGTGACGTTCTGACGGATCGTTTGCCCGGCGTCATGGTCTCGCTGTCCTGCGAGGTCAGCCCGCAGATGCGTGAATATGAGCGCTTCAACACCGTCGTGGCCAATGCCTTTATCAAGCCCCTGATGAAATCCTACCTGTCGCGGCTGGAAGGGCGGTTGCGGGGCGAGGGTGTCGCCTGCAGCATCTTTCTGATGCATTCCGGCGGCGGCATCATCTCGCTGGAAAACGCGGCTGAATTTCCGGTGCGTCTGGTTGAAAGCGGCCCGGCGGGCGGGGCGGTCTTTGCCGCCAATATCGCGGCGCGCTACGGGCTGGAAAAAGTGCTGAGTTTCGACATGGGCGGGACCACCGCCAAGATCTGTCTGATCAAGAACCAGACCCCCAAAACCGCCCGCGTGTTCGAGGTTGCACGCACCTATCGGTTCAAGAAAGGCTCGGGCATGCCGATCTCGATCCCGGTGATCGACATGGTGGAAATCGGGGCTGGTGGCGGGTCGCTGGCGCATGTCGATGCGATGCACCAGATCCGGGTGGGCCCGGAAAGCGCGGGCTCGGAGCCCGGTCCCGCCTGTTACGGGCGCGGCGGTGACAAGCCTGCCGTCACCGATGCCGATCTGGTGCTGGGCAAGCTCGACCCCGACAATTTTGCCGGTGGCTCGATCCCGCTGCATGCCGACAGGTCCGCCGCCGCCCTGACATCGGTTCTTGGCGATGTGCTGGAGATGGACGCCGCCATATCGGCCTTTGGTCTGGCCGAGGTGGTCGATGAAAACATGGCCAATGCGGCCCGCGTGCATGCGGTGGAAAACGGTGAGGATCTGAGCGATTACACCATGATCGCCTTTGGCGGCGCGGCCCCGCTGCATGCCGGGCGGCTGTGCGAAAAGCTGGGCGTGGCGCGGGCGCTGGTGCCGCCGGGCGCGGGGGTGGGATCGGCCATCGGGTTTTTGCGCGCGCCCTTCAGCTTCGAGGCCAACCGCTCGGTCTATATGAGGCTGTCCGATTTCGACGCCGATCAGATTATCGACCTGCTGGGGGCGCTCAAGGCCGAGGCGACGGGGTTTGTGCGCGGCTGCGATGCGACCGCGCCGATCCAATGTGAATACAAGGTCTATATGCGCTATACCGGGCAGGGCTGGGAAATTCCCATCGTGCTCAGCGAAGCGCAGGCAATGGCCCCCGATTCGGCCACCTTCACGCAGGCGTTCGAGGAAGACTACGCCAAGCTCTTTGGCCGCACCGTGGCCGGGATGGATATCGAGATCACCGTCTGGTCGGTCAACGCGACCACGCCGCCGCAAGACGTGGCCCGCATCGCGCCGGCCGCTGCCACGGCCCCTGCCGCCACAACCGCCACGCGCGAGATTTTCGACCCCGCGCTGGCCCGTTTCGCCCAGGCCGATGTGGTGGCGCGGGCAGCCATGGGGCCGGGGGTAACCGTGCAGGGCCCGGCCGCGATCACCGAGGACGAGACCACCATCATCCTGCCCGCCAGCCGAACCGCCATCTGTCAGCCCGATGGCTGCATCGACATTTCTCCGAAAGGCTGAACCCATGTCCAAGACACATTCAACCGTCGCCTATCAGGTCATGTGGAACCGGCTTATTTCGGTGGTCGAGGAGCAGGCGCAGGCGCTGGTGCGCACCGCGTTCTCGACCTCGGTGCGCGAGGCGGGCGATCTGTCGGCGGGCGTCTATGATGCGGGCGGCCAGATGCTGGCGCAGGCGGTCACCGGCACGCCGGGCCATGTCAACGCGATGGCCGATGCGGTGGCGCATTTCATCCGCCGGATCGGGCGGCAGAATATTTTCGAGGGCGATGTCTATATCACCAACGATCCCTGGGAGGGCACCGGCCACCTGCATGATTTCACCATGGTCAGCCCCTCGTTTCACAACGGCGCGCTGGTCGGGTTTTTTGCCTGCACCGCGCATGTCGTCGATATCGGCGGGCGCGGTTTCGGGGCCGATGCGGCCAGCGTCTATGAGGAAGGGCTCTATCTGCCGATCATGAAATTCGCCGAACGCGGCACGGTGGATGAAACGCTGCTGCATATCGTGCGCGGCAATGTGCGCGAACCCGATCAGTTGGTGGGCGATATGTATGCGCTGGCCACCTGCAACGAGATCGGGCACCGGCGGCTGGTGGATATGATGGCGGAATTTGGCCTCGACGATCTGGCGGGCATCGGTGGCTTCATCCTGGAAAACTCGCGCCGCGCCACGCTGGAACGGATCGCAGGCCTGCCGCGTCAGGAGGCCGAGGGCGAGATGACCATCGACGGGTTCGATACCCCGATCACGCTGAAGGTGCGCCTGACCATCGAGGCCGACCGCATTCTGAGCGATTTCGCGGGCACGTCGGGGGTGGACAAGAAGGGCATCAATTGCCCGCTGGTCTATACCATGGCCTATGCCTGCTACGCGCTGAAATGCGCCATCGCGCCCGAGATCCCGAATAATGCGGCCTCATTGGCCCCGTTCCAGGTCACGGCCCCCGAAGATACCATCGTGAACGCGGTCCATCCGGCACCCGTCGCGCTGCGCCATATCATCGGGCATTTCGTGCCGGATGTGGTGTTCGATGCGCTGGACAAGATCCTGCCCGGCGTGGTGCCCGCCGAAGGGGCCGGGTGCCTGTGCAATTTCCAGATGTCCCTGCGCCCGCGCAGCGATGCGCCCGCCGCGCCGGGCGCGGTGCGCTCCGAGGTTCTGACCTTCAATTCGGGCGGATCGGGCGCGCGGCCGGGGCATGACGGGCTGAATGCCACGGCCTTTCCGTCGGGCGTCATGACGATGCCGGTCGAGGCCACCGAACATGCCGGGCCGGTGATCATCTGGCGCAAGGAACTGCGCCCCGATTCGGGCGGCGCGGGCACGCAGCGCGGCGGCCTGGGGCAATATATGGAGGTCGGCGCACGCGCGGGTCATGAGTTCGATTTCTCGGCCATGTTTGACCGCGTCGATCACCCGGCGCGCGGGCGGCGCGGCGGGGCCGCCGGTGCCCCCACCACCATCGCCCGCGACGACGGGGCCGCGATGCGCGGCAAGGGCAAACAGTTTGTGCCGCATGGCGCGCGCGTGGTCTTGGCCTTTCCCGGAGGGGCCGGTTACGGTGATCCGGGTGCGCGCGACGCAAACGCGGTGCGGCGCGATCTGGCGCGCGGCTATATCTCCGCCGAAGTGGCGGCGCGCGACTATGGGCTCAGCGCCGCCGAGATTGCCGAGGTGCAGGCCGCGACGCGCAAGGGGGAGGATGTCACGTGACCGGCCAGCCACAGCATTCCAGCTATGACATCGTCATTATCGGCGGCGCGATGATGGGGGCCTCGACCGCCTGGTTCCTGTCCGACGATGCCGATTTCGATGGCCGCGTGCTGGTGGTCGAGATGGACCCCAGCTATTCGCATTGCTCGACCGCCCATACCAATAGCTGCATGCGGCAACAATTCTCGGCCCCACTGAATGTCCAGATCTCGCAGTTTGCGGCCCGGTTCGTGACCGATCTGGCGGGCCAGATGAACGAGCCGGATGCCCCTGCGCTGAAGATCCAGAATTTCGGTTATATGTATCTGGCCGATACCGAGGAATTCGCGGGTACATTGCGCGAAGCCCATGCCGTGCAGGTCGCCTGCGGTGCCGGTACCCGGCTGATGACACCTGACCAGATCAGCGCGGAATACCCGTTCTACCAGCTCGACGACATCGTCCTTGGCAGCCACAACACCCTCAACGAGGGCTATTTCGACGGCAGCACGGTGTTCGACTGGTGGCGGCGATCGGCCAAACGGCGCGGCGTCGAATTTGTCAGCGATGAAGTGGTCGCCATGTGCCGCAACGCGGCGGGCACGCGCGTTGAAAGCGTGACGTTGAAATCGGGCGCGGTGATCGCCTGCGGCAAGGTGCTGAACGCCTCGGGCCCGCGCGCCGCGCGCACCGCCCGTATGGCCGGGATTACGGTGCCGGTCGAGCCGCGCAAACGCTATACGTGGGTGTTCCAGGCCGAGAAACCGCTCGATCGGCCCCTGCCGCTGACCATCGACCCTTCCGGCGTGCATGTCCGTCAGGAGGGCAGCAGCTATTATCAGGCCGGTGGCCACAGCGCCCATGATCCGGCGGTCGATTACGATGATTTCACGATGGATCACGCGCTCTGGTCCGATCATGTCTGGCCGGTGCTGGCGAGCCGCATTCCGGCTTTTGAGGCGATCCGGGTGACCAGCGAATGGGCCGGGCATTACGCCTGGAACACCTTTGATCACAACGCCATCATGGGGCCGCATACCGAGGTCGAAAATTTCTATTTCCTGAACGGGTTTTCCGGCCATGGCCTGCAACAATCGCCCGCCATGGGGCGCGGCACGGCGGAATTGCTGACCCATGGCGAATATCGTAGCCTCGATCTGAGCCCGTTCAATTACGAGCGGATCGTGACCAATACACCCATCATCGAAAAGGCCGTGATATGAACCTGCCGCCCAATCCCTTTGCCCGCGCGCTGGCCGCAGGCGACAAGCAGATCGGCCTCTGGATCAGCCTGTGCAGCAACGTCGCCGCCGAGGTGACGGCCCATGCCGGGTTCGACTGGGCGCTGATCGACATGGAGCATTCACCGAATGATTACCTGTCGGTTCTGGCGCAATTGCAGGTTTTCGCCGGCAGCGACACCACCGCGCTGGTGCGGGTGGAATGGAACGATGCGGTCGCGGTCAAGCGCCTGCTCGATCTGGGCGCGCAAGGGTTGCTTTACCCGATGATCCAGAGCGTCGAAGAGGCCGAGCGCGCCGTTGCCGCCACCCGCTATCCGCCCAAAGGCGTGCGCGGTGTGTCGGGCACGACACGGGCCACCAGATTTGGCCGGGTCACCGATTATCTGGATCGGGTCGAGGCGGAAACCTCGGTGCTGTTACAGCTGGAAACGGCCGTGGCACTTGAGCAGGCCGAGGCCATTGCCGATGTTGATGGGGTCGATGGCATCTTTTTCGGCCCGGCCGATATCGGGGCCGATATCGGGTGCCTGGGCCGCCCGATGGATGCTCAGGTCTGGGCGCTGATCCGCCCGGTGGCGCAGAAACTGATCGCGCGCGGCATGCCGGTGGGCACGTTGGTGACGGACCCCGGATTTGCAGCGGAATTGATGGATGAGGGCTTTACCTTCGTGGCCTGCGGGCTGGATACAGGGCTGCTTGCGCGGGCCAGCGACCGTTTGCTGGCCGACATGAAGGGCCGATTGGAAAAAGGAAACGCATGATATGAAAAAACTCGTTCTGACCGGGGCCGCGGGCCGTCTGGGGTCTTACCTGCGCGAACCGCTGGCGGCGATGTGTGACCAGCTCGTCTCGACCGATATCGTCGAGGATATCGGCCAGCTTTATCCCGGCGAAACCTATGCCCGCGCCGATCTGGCCGATCTCGACGCCATGGTGCGGGTGCTGGAGGGGGCCGATATGGTGATCCATTTCGGGGCCTATTGCGACGAAGGCCCGTTTGAGAAACTGCTGGGGCCGAATTTCATCGGGGCCTATAATGTCTGGGAGGCAGCGCACCGCAACGGCCTGCGCCGGGTGGTCTATGCCAGCTCGATCCATGCCGTGGGGATGCACCCCAAGACCGATTTCATCGGCACCGACGCGCCCCACCGCCCCGACACGTTCTATGGCCTGGCCAAGTGCTTTGCCGAGGATCTGGGCAGCATGTATTGGGACAAGCGGGGCCTGGAAAGCGTGCATTTGCGCATCCTGAGCGCGGCGCAGGTCAATAACCCGCGCTCGCTCGGCTCATGGCTCAGCTATGATGATCTCATTCAGCTTGTGACCCGCGCCATCGACACGCCGGTGACGGGCTTTGCCGTGGTCTATGGCGTTTCCAACAATGATCGCGCGCCGGTCGATAACGCGAAAGCCGCTTTCCTTGGCTACCGGCCCAAGGACAATGCCGAGATCTATGCCGCCGAAGTGCTGGCCGAGGCCGATCCGATGAATCCCGCCGATCCCGGCCATATGTGCCATGGCGGGCCATTTGCCTCGGTCGAACTGGGCAATAGCGGTGTGGCCACGATGAACATTGTCGATGACAAGAAAACCACCTGAGAAGGACGCGACATGAGCGATGTAAAAGTAGCGCTGATCACGGCGGGCGGTAGCGGCATGGGCGCGGATTCGGCCCGCGCGCTGGCCGCCGATGGCTTCAAGGTCGGGATCCTGTCCTCGTCTGGCAAGGGTGAAGCACTGGCCAAGGAACTGGGCGGGGTTGGCGTCACTGGCACCAACCAGTCGAATGAGGACCTGCAAGCGCTGGTCGATGCCGCCATGGCCGCTTGGGGCCGCATCGATGTGCTGGTCAATTCCGCAGGCCACGGCCCCCGCGCCGCAGTGCTGGAGCTTACGGACAATGATTGGCACACCGGCATGGAGGTCTATTTCATGAACGTGGTGCGTCCCACCCGGTTGGTCACGCCGATCATGCAGGCGCAGGGCGGCGGCGCGATCATAAATATCTCGACCTTCGCGGCCTTTGAACCCGATCCGGTCTTTCCGACATCGGGCGTGTTTCGCGCCGGGCTGGCGGCCTTTACCAAGCTCTTTGCCGATAAATACGCGCCCGAAAACATCCGCATGAACAACGTCCTGCCGGGGTTCATCGACAGCCTGCCCGAGAAAGAGGAATTTCGTTCAAGGGTGCCGATGGGCCGCTATGGCAAATCTCTGGACGAGATCGGCAAGACCGTGGCGTTTCTTGCCTCGGATGGGGCGGGTTACATCACCGGGCAGAATATCCGCGTCGATGGCGGTATCACCCGGTCGGTGTGACCCGCTTACAGATCGTCCAGCCGGGCGAGAGCGTCCAGTAGTTCATCCAGCCGTTCGCGGCCCAGGACATCCTCGAACCTTTGCGCGATGCGGGCGGCTTCAGTGCGGTTGTCGTCGATGATCGCCTGCCCGGCGGTCGTGATCGTCAGCACCAGACGGCGGCGATCCCGCGTGTCGGTGGCCCGCGTGATCAACCCGCTGGGGACCATGTTCTGCGCGATCCGGGTCAGGCTGGGCAACAAGAGGCTGGCCTGTTCGGCCAGTTTGCTGGCATCCATCGCGCCATTATCGGACAACACCCGCAACACGCGCCACTGCTGTTCGGTGATGCCGCTGGCCGCCAGCATGTCGCGGATCGGGGCCATAACCTTTTCGCGTGCGCGCAGCAGGGCGAAGGGCAGGGGGCAGATCGGCGCTCATCTCGGTGGGGCTCCGGGCGTTTGGGATCACTCAAATACTGAATGTCCTAAGCGTTTCCAATCGGACAAGCCGAATTGCACTGATTAGTTGTGATGTTAAGGGGGATGCTTAACATCACAACTGAATGAGGAGGAACTGCCCGATGTCCGACCTGGTCCGTAATATCGAGAAACTGAACGGGTATCTTGAACGGTTCCGCCCGGTCGGCTTCATCACGCCCTGGAACACGCCCTTCATGCTCTCGCCCTGAAAGATTGCCGCGGCGCTGGCGGCGGGTTGCACCGTGGTCAACAAACCGGCCGAGGCCTCGCCGCTGACCGCCCGCCTGCAGACCGAAATCGCGGAAAAGGCGGGCCTGCCGCCGGGTGTTCTGAACCTGGTCTCGGGCGCGGCCTGGTGCACGGTCCACGACCACGACGAAAGCCGCACCGCGATTACGCGACGTTTCTGAAAATGCTGCCTGACTATGCCGCCCATTGCTGTGACGAAGGGTCGATGCATGACACGGCAATGCTTTGTGGTGCATTGGGCTGGGACGCATATTCGGCTAAATGCGAGGTTGTGACGCCCTGTTTCCCTTCTGTGAGTACGGGCCAGACCAACGTGATTTTCCCGGTCTGAGCGGCCTCGGGCGGCGGAATGTCGCCATTTCGGCCCTTGCGGGTCCGCGCGGTGCCGTCGTCCGGCGGAATTTCGTCTTTGCTTGTGGCGCGCGCCGCCCTGCTCCCCTAGATTTGAGGAAATGCTGCCCCGGACCCGCCAGATGCGCCGCCCTCTCGCCCTCAGTGTCTCGTTATGCTTGATGGCCGGTGCGGTGCTGGCGCAGACGCCGATGCAATTTCAGGTGGCCGGTGCCTCGGATGACTTGCGCGCCGCGCTTGTGGCGGCCTCGCGCACGCAAGCCATCAGCGTGGATCCCGAATCGCCTGCGCAGGATATCGTCGCCGCCGCCCGGTCCGATTACGCGCGGCTTTTGGCGGTTCTTTATGAATTTGGCTATTTCGGCCCCGAAATCTCGATCGCTGTCAACGGGCGCGAGGTGGCCGCGTTATCGCCGTTTCAGCCGGTCACATCAGTGCAATCACTGGCCATTACGATCGATCCCGGCCGCGCCTTTCGCCTTGGCCGCGCCGAGATTGCGCCGCTGGCACCGGGCACCACCCTGCCGCCGGGTTTTGCCTCCGGTGAAATCGCCGGAACCCGCGTGCTGCGCCAGACCGCCGAGGCGGGCATCGACGGCTGGCGGGCAGCAGGCCATGCCACGGCGGCGATTTCCGATCAGCAGATCACCGCGCGCCAGCGAGAGGCCGCTCTCGATGTCGATATCGCCCTCGCGCCCGGACCCATCAATCAATTCGGCACACTGATCCCGCAGGGCCAGGCCCGGATGCGCGTGGACCGGATCGCGCGCATCGCGGGGCTGCCCGAAGGCGCGCAGTTCGACCCCGAAACGCTGACCCGTGTAGCCGACCGGCTGCGCGAAACCGGGGTCTTTACCTCGGTCGGCCTCAGCGAAGTGCCGCGCACTATCGGCACCGCCGTCGATATTCAGGCCGATCTGGTCGAGGCCCCCATGCGCCGCCTTGGCTATGGGGCCGAAATAGCCTCGCAGAATGGCCTCTCGCTCAGCGGCTATTGGCTGCACCGCAATCTCTGGGGCGGGGCGGAAAGGCTGCGCTTCGATGCCGAGCTATCGGGGCTGGGCGGGGCCGATGGCGGGTTTGACGCGGTTCTGGGGATGCGATTTTCGCGGCCTGCCGATCTGACCCCAGACACCACCCTGGGCTTTGGCCTGCAATTCGAACATCTCGACGAGGTGCTTTACACTGCCGACAGCCTTGAGGCCGAACTGGGCCTTTCGCACCGGTTTTCCGATAACCTGACTGGCGATCTGGCCGTCATGGCGCGGGTTTGGGACATCCGGGATGCGTTTTCCGACCGCCGCGTCAGCATGCTTGCGCTGCCCATCGGACTGGTCTGGGACAACCGTGATGCCGCGTTCGATGCTGCGCGCGGCTGGTATGGCGAAGCCGCGCTGACGCCTTTTACCCTGTTCGAGGATGGCAGCGGCATCCGCCTGACCGCCGATCTGCGCGGCTATCGCGGGTTCGGGCCGGATGATCGCACCCGGATCGCGGCGCGGCTGCAACTGGGCAGTGTCGAGGGCGGCGACATCACCGCGATGCCGCCTGATTGGTTGTTCTTTTCGGGCGGCGCGGGCACCGTGCGCGGGCAGGAATACCAATCGCTCGGCGCGCTTCAGGGTGGCGTGGCCACCGGCGGGCGCAGTTATCTGGGCGCGTCGCTGGAGCTGCGTCAGGATCTGGTGGGCAATTTCGGGGCGGTGGGGTTTGCCGATTTCGGGCTGATCTCGGCGGAGGCCTGGGGCGCGGGGGCCAGCGATTGGCAATCGGGCGCGGGGATTGGCCTGCGCTATGACACGCCCATTGGCCCGATCCGGCTGGATGTGGCAACGCCGATCTCGGGCGGCGGCGCGGGGCAGTCGCTGTTTTTCTATCTCGGCATAGGACAAAGCTTTTGACCCGGGTTCTGATCGCGCTTTTTCTGGCTCTGACCGCCATCGCCCCCGCGCTGGCGCAAGAAGATGACCGTTCGCGCCTGGTCCGGTTTCTGGAGGATACGCTGTCGGACGGGGCCGCGCGGCAGGTGCGGATCGAAGGGTTCGCAGGCGCGCTTAGCTCCATCGCCACGCTGGAACGGCTGACCATCGCCGATGCCGGTGGTGTCTGGCTGACCGTCGAGGGGGCCGAGCTGACCTGGCGGCGGGCCGGGCTTTTGGCAGGTGAGGTCGACATCACCCGGCTGGCCGCCGAGCGCATCGTTTTGGCGCGCCTTCCGATGACCGAAGCCGCCCCCGCCACGCCCGAGGCCACGCCCTTTGCCCTGCCCGATCTGCCGGTATCGATCAATATCGCGGCGCTTGAGGCCGACCGCATCGAGCTGGGCGGGCCATTGCTGGGCTTCGAGGTTGCCGCCAGCGCCTCAGGGTCGCTCAACCTTGCGGGCGGTCAGGGCAGCGCGGCATTCGACCTGATCCGCCGCGACGGCCCCGAGGGGGTCTTTGCGCTGGCCGCCTCCTATGCCAATGACACGCGCCAGTTGGAGGTCGATCTCGACCTCAGCGAGGATCCCGGCGGCATCGCGGTCACCGTTCTGGGCATCGCGGATGCGCCTGCCGTTGATCTTGCCATCACGGGCAGCGGCCCGGTTGATGATTTCACCAGCACCATCGCGCTGGCCACCGATGGCGTGCCGCGCGTCACAGGCGGCGTGACGCTGGCGCGGACGGGTAGCGGCGACCAACGGCTGGAGGTGGATCTTGCGGGCGATGTGGCAAGATTCCTGTTGCCTGAGTATCAGCCCTTTTTCGGCTATGCCGTGGCGCTGACAGCGCGGGCGGTGCGGGCCACGGACGGCGCCATGATGCTGGAGGTGTTTGACCTTTCGACCGCGTCGCTGAACATCTCCGGCAGCGGCGCGCTCGACCCCGGCGGCGCGCCCGAACGCTTCAACCTGACGGCAACGCTGCGCCCCGAAGGTGCCACGCAGGTGCGTCTGCCGGTGCCGGGCCAAGTGGTCGCGGCCGCCTCTGCCGATTTGACCCTCAGCTATGACCGCGCGGCGGGTGACGCTTGGGCCGGTCAGGCCGATCTGCGGGACCTCAGGGTCGGTGATCTCAGCCTGGATCAGGCCGAATTGGCGCTCGCGGGCACCATCGTGGCACCGGATAACGCGCTGGCCCGCGTCTCGGGCCGGGTCACAGCGGCATTTCAGGGTCTCGCCTTGCCCGATGCCGCGTTGCAGGTGGCGGTAGGCAGCGCCGGGCAGGCTACGTTTTCGGCAAATTGGCGGGCGGGCGCGCCGCTCGATATCGAGGCTTTGACGCTCCTTGCCGAAAACGCCCGGTTGCGCGGCACAGGCCAGATCGCGGCGGCAGAAAACACGCTGATCCTGACCACCGAATTGCTGGCGACGGTTCCCGACCTCGCGGCTTTTGCTGATCTCGCGGGGGCGGATCTGACGGGGGCTGTGACCGCTGAGGTTGCGGGCGAGGTCGAATTGCTGTCGGGGGCGTTTGATCTGGAACTGGGGGCCGATGCGCAGGATATGTCCCTTGGTATGGGCGAGCCTGCCGGGCTTTTGGCGGGTGAGACCCGCCTGACGGCGCGGGCGGTCCGCGACGCCGAGGGTTTGCGGTTGGACGCTTTCGAAATCGCCGGGACGCAAGTGGAGGCCAACGGCAACGCAAACCTTTCCTCGGCCGCAAGCCGCCTGCAAATCACGGCCCGGTTGCGCGATGCCGCGCTGCTCAGCGCGTCGCTTTCCGGCCCGCTCAGCGCCGAGGCCAACCTTGCGCGCGCAAATGCCGGACAGCCCTGGGATCTGGACGCAGAGGCGCGGTTGCAAAGTGGTGCGGCGCTGGCCGCCACGGGGCAGGTTGGGCTGCCGGGGGGCGCGGTCGATCTGGCGCTTTCGGGCACCGCCGCGCTAGCGCTGATCAACCCCTTTATCGCGCCGCGATCGGTGCAGGGAACCGCCGATCTGAACCTGCGGCTGGCGGGCCCGCCGAGCCTGTCGGCGCTCAACGGCACCATTGAGGCGCGCGATATGCGGATCGCGGCCCCCAATGCCGGGCTGGCCATTGAGAATGCTTCGGCCAGCGTCGCGCTGGCGGGCGGGCGTGCCGATATCACCGGGCAGGGTAGCCTTTCCTCGGGCGGCGGTGTGACGCTTACGGGCAGCCTCGATCTGGGCGCGCCGGGCCTGCCGGGGCGCTTTGACATCGGCCTCGATACGGCCCGTATCGCGCAGGGCGACCTCTTTCAGACCGTGGTGGAGCGTGGCGACATCCGGCTTTTCGGGCCGATGACGGGCGGCCCTGCGGTCAGCGGCCAGATCACGCTTGGTCAGACCGATATCGTGATCGAGCCCACCTCCTTCGGCACTGCCGAGCCGATCCCCGAAATCCGCCATATCGGCGAGAATGCGGCCCAATATGCGACGCGGGCCAATGCCGGGCTCCTGGCGGGTCCGGGCGCGTCGGGCCCGCCCCTGCCGCTCGATCTGACCATCACCGCCGCCAACCGGATTTTCCTGCGCGGCTCGGGTCTGGATGCCGAGTTGGGCGGCGCGATCCGAATTGGGGGAACCAGCGCCAATGTTGTGCCTTCGGGCCAGTTCGACCTGATCCGGGGCCGCCTGTCGCTCCTGGGGCAGCGGTTCGATCTGGTCGAGGCTTCGGTCACGCTCTCGGGCAGTTTTGATCCGTTTCTGCGCGTCGTGGGGCAGACAGAGGCCGGTGATACGCAGGTGTTCCTCACGCTCTCGGGCCCCGCCGACGCACCCGAATTGACGCTCAGCTCGCAACCCGACCTGCCCGAGGATGAGATCCTGTCGCGGCTTCTCTTTGGCCGTGGCACCGCCAGCCTGTCGCCGGTTCAGGCGCTGCAACTGGTCGATGGTGTGTCGCGGCTGGCGGGATCGGGCAGCATCATCGGCGGTATCCGTGACACGCTTGGCATCGACGATCTGGATATTCGCACCGATGCGGCGGGCAATGCCGAGCTGCGCCTTGGCCGCTATATCGGCGAAAACGCCTATACCGATATCGGCATCGGGTCGGATGGCGAGGCGGATCTGTCGCTCAATCTCGATCTCACGCCAAACCTGACCGCGCGCGGCAGCTTTGGCTCGGACGGAGAGGGCGGGCTGGGGATCTTTTTTGAACGCGACTACTGACAATGCGTTGCGTTTCGTGATGGTATTGCGTTGGTTTCGTTGCGCAGGGGGAATGCGATGCACAGCCTCGATCCAAAGCAGACCCGCGCCTTTCTGGCTGCCATCGAGGCCGGCACGGTGCGCGGGGCCGCCGAGGCGCTGGCGGTCGAGCCCTCGACCGTCAGCCGCGCCATTGCCGGTCTGGAACGCCAGCTAGCCACCACGCTCATTGAACGCGGACGGCGCGGCGTGCAACTAACCGAGGCGGGGGCGCTCTTGCGTGATCTGCTGCGCCGTCAGGCCGGAGAACTTGAGGCGCTGCATTCGCAGTTCGACGCGCTCAAGGGCATGGCGCGCGGCACCGTGGTGCTGGCGGTGGGTGAGGGCTTTGCCGGTGATCTTGTGGGCGGCGCGCTGCCCGGATTTGTCGCGGATCATCCCGGCATCAGCTACCGCATGAACGTCGGCACCACCGAGGCGGTGACGCATCAGATCACCACCGATCAGGCCCATATCGGGTTGGCCTATGATGTGCAGCCCGACCGGCAGATCAAATCGCTGGCCCGGTTCGCGCAACCGCTGGTGATGCTGGCCCGTCCCGACAGTCCGTTTGCCGCGCCGCCCGGCCCGCTCGATATGGCGATGGCGGCGGGGTTTCCGGCGGCGGTGGCGGCGGGCGGCACCGGTATCGGGGCGCTTCTGGCGCGGGCAGAGGCGCGCAGCGGTCAGCGTCTTTATGCCATGGTCCAGTCCGGTTCGATCGCGGTTTTGCTGGCCTTCGCGCGCGCGGGCCTCGGCGTGACCTTCCTGCCGCGCTTTGCCGCCATGGCTGATATCAACGAGGGCCGCCTGATCGCGCGCGAGATAAATGAGCCCGCCTTTCGCGCCAGCCATGCCGCGCTGATCGCCCGCCAAGGGCGCGCATTGCCACGCGCGGCGCAGGCGTTGGCGGCGCATCTGGCGCGTCAGATGACCGCGTTTTCGGGCGTTTAGGTGTTGCATTTTGCGCAACGATAAACCTTATCCGTTGCGCTTTTTCGGGCCGCGCCGATATGGCAGGCTGCCCGGGTTGGCGACAAGAAGGGATCAGGCGTATGGATATCGGCATTATTGGATGCGGCAATATGGGCGGCGGCATGGCGCGCCACCTGTTGGAGGCCGGTCGGACGCTGGCCTGCCATGACCCTGACCCTGCCACGCGGGCGGCGATGGCCGATGCAGGGGCCGGGATCACCGACAGCGCCGCGGATCTGGCCGCGCGCACCGATGTCGTCGTGCTGTCGCTGCCCAATGGGGCCATCGTGCGCGCGGTGATGGCGGAGATCGCCGGCCATCTGCGCCCCGGCGCGACCTTGTTGGACACCTCCACCTCCGACCCCGAAACTTCGCAGGCGCTCTATGCCCAGGGTCAGGCAGAGGGATTTCATTTCATCGACGGCCCGGTCAGCGGCGGGCCGATTGCGGCGCGCGCGGGGGCCATGACGATGCTATTGGGCGGGGAGGGCGATGCGATTGCCGCGATCCGCCCGCTCATCGATCTCCTGACGGCCAAAACCGTGCATGTCGGGGGCGCGGGTGCCGGTCATGCCGCCAAGATCGTCAACAACCTGCTTTGCGCCGCCAATCTGGTGCTGGTGGCCGAGGCGATGCGGTTGGGCGCGGCGGCGGGCGTCGAGGCAGAGGCATTGCTGGAGGGGATCAACGCAGGCTCAGGGCGCAGCGGCGTCAGCGAGGTGAATTACCCGAAATGGGTGCTGCCCGGGGCTTTCGACAGCGGCTTTTCCATGGGGCTGATGCGCAAGGATGTGCGCCTGGCGCGCGATCTGGCGGCGGGCGCGGGCGTGGAGATGCCGGGCTTTGAGACCATCGCGCGGATCTGGGCCGACAGCGCCGGGACGCTGCCGGATAGCGAGGATTTCAACCGGATAACGCAATTCAAGACGCCGGAGGCAGGCCAATGACACGCACCGATATCTTCACCGAAACCATGGCGGCGCTTGGCCTTGGTGACCGGGTGCAAAGCCTGATCGGCGGCGTGTTGATGGACGGGCAGGGCGATACCATCTCGCTGGTCGATCCCTTCACGGAAGAGGCGCTGACCAGCTATGCCGATGCCGGGGCCGCGTTGGCCGCTCGCGCCTGTGACGCCGCTGCCGCTGCGCAACGCGACTGGGCGCAGGGCTTTACCCCTGCCGCGCGTGGCCAGGTCATGCAGGAGATTTCGCGTGCCGTGCTGGCCCATGCCGAACCGCTGGCCCGGCTGGAGGCGTTGGTGGCAGGCAAGCCGATCCGCGATGCCCGCGTTGAGGTCGCCAAGGTGGCCGAGATGTTTGCCTATTACGCCGGTTGGGCCGACAAGCTGCATGGCGAGGTCATCCCGGTGCCCTCGGGCCACCTGACCTATACGTTGCGCGAGCCTTTGGGCGTGGTGTTTCAAATTACGCCCTGGAATGCGCCCGTCTTTACCGGCGGCTGGCAGATCGCACCGGCCATCGCCACCGGCAATGGCGTGGTGATCAAACCCTCGGAACTGACGCCGGTCACCACCGTGGCGCTGGTCAAACTGGCGGAAGGCGCGGGGCTGCCTGCGGGCTTGGTCAATGTGCTGGCGGGGCTTGGGCCGACGGCCGCGCAGGCGGCCATCGCGCATCCGGCGGTGCGCAAGGTGGTGTTCGTCGGCTCGCCCGAAACCGGGAGACGGGTAGCGGTTGCGGCGGCCGAGGCGCTGAAACCCGTGGTGCTGGAACTGGGCGGCAAATCGGCCAATATCGTCTTTGCCGATGCCGATTTGAAAGCGGCCTGTCTGGGGGCTCAGGCGGCGATTTTTTCGGGGGCCGGGCAAAGCTGCGTGGCCGGTTCGCGCCTGTTGGTGCAGCGCGACATGCAGGCCGATCTGGTCGAGATGCTGATCGAGGGCATGAACGCGATCCGGCTTGGCGATCCGCTGGAGGAGGCCACCGAAATAGGCCCGATCAGCAATGCCCGCCAACTGGCCCATATCCGGGGCATCGTGGCGGGCGCCGAGGCTGAAGGTGGTGCCGTTCTGACCCGTCCCACCCTGCCCGAACGCGGGTTTTTCGTGGCCCCCACGGTGCTGGCGGGGCTGGGGAATGCCGCCACACCCGCGCGCACCGAGATATTCGGCCCCGTCGTCACCACGATCCCGTTCGAAGATGAGGAGCAGGCCATACGCCTCGCCAATGACACCGAATTCGGCCTTGCCGGCGCTGTCTGGACAGCCGATGTCGGACGCGCGCACCGGATGGCCGCCGCCGTGCGCGCGGGCACGTTCTGGATCAACAGCTACAAGGCCATCCATGTCGCGGCCCCGTTTGGCGGGTCGCTCGAGTCCGGCTTTGGCCGCTCAAGCGGCACCGACGCGCTGATGGAATATACCGCGCCCAAGGCCGTCTGGCTCGACAGCGCCCCCATCCCGCGCATAGCGTTCGGTTATGTGTCCTGAGGGGAACGCCTTGCTGCATGACGATTGCCGAGCGCTGCTGTCCGACCGGCCCGAATTGGCGGCGCTGACGGGGCTGAGCCCTGCCGATTGCGCCGATTTTGCGACGCTGGCGGGGGCGCTGTTGGGCGGCCTCTCCGCCAATGGCGCGATCCGTGACGCGGCCCGCGCGGTCTATGGCGACCACCCGGTGCTGGTCGAAATGTCTGTCTACGACATATCCGAGACTGCCCGGCGCAATTTCGAACCCGGCGGCGCGGTTGCAACGTTGCTTTTTTCACGCGGGGCGCAGGCTGTCATGGCGCATCGTGTTGCGCATCAGATCTGGGCAGAGGGCGATGCCACCCTTGCGCTGGCGGTGAAATCGGCCCTGTCGCGGGCGCTTGGCACCGATATCCACCCGGGCGCGCGCATCGGGCGCGGGCTGTGGCTCGATCACGGGCTAGGTTGCGTGATCGGGGAAACCGCCGTGATTGGCGACAATGTCTCGATCTGGCACAATGTCACGCTTGGCAGCACGTTGACCGATAGCGGCCCCAAGCGCCACCCGCGCATCGGGGCGGGCGCGGTGATCGGCGCGGGCGCGACCCTGTTGGGCAATATCCATATCGGGGCCGGGGCCAATATCGGGGCCGGTGCGGTGGTGCTGACCGATGTGCCCGAGGCGATGACCGTCGCGGGCCCGCGCGGTGATATCCGCGGCCCGGCCCGGGTCAGCTTTGCGCCCCGCACGCCATGACCGGATCTTTTGGCATCGACCACCCGCTGATCGCGGTTCATGATATTTCCGCTTTGCGCAACAAATTGATATCGCTTGGCTTTACCATGACGCCGGTGGGCAGGCATCCTTGGGGCACGGCCACCAGCCTGGCCATGTTTCAGGGCTGCCTGATCGAGATCATGGGCATCTATGATGACGGATTTCTGGATGAACACCCGGCCGGAGATTTCCGCTTTGGCCGCCATATCCACAACCATTTGCAGGCGCGCGAGGGCGTGGCGCTGACCGCGTTGCACAGCACCGACAGCAGGGCCGATGCCGCGACCGCCGAACGCGCGGGCCTCACCGTCGCGGGCCATCTGGAATTTGGCCGCGACGTGACCCTGCCGGATGGCCGCAGCGGGCGGACCCGCACCACGCTGGCGCTGTTGCCCAACGAAACCTTCCCGCGCCTGTCGTTCTTTTTGTGCCAGCAACACCGGCCCAATCTGATCTATGTGCCCGAATGGCTGGACCATCCCAACACCGCCCACGGCATCGCAGGCGTGACGATCCGGGCCGAGGCGGGGGACCACCCCGCGCTCCGCGCCCTCTTTGGCCCGCTCTATGGCCTACCGTGCGAAGTTCCGGGCGGCTTTGCCTGCAGCACTGCGAACGGCTCCATCACCGTGCAGACCGGGGCCGTGATTTCGGACACCTTCGGGCCCTTGCCGCCCGACCTGCATGCGCAAACGGAGCCCGGCATCGTCGCGATGGATATCTCCGTCGGCGATTTCGACAAGGCCATGGTGTGGATCACGGAAAGCGGTCTGGATTGGCGCGCTGACGGGCAAGGAGCGACGCTGACCGATGCCGCGATGATGGGCAACCTTTTCCTGCGCTTTGTGAGATCGCCCGCCTAACCTCGCCCGCGCGGATCATCCAGATCGCGGGCAAACCGGCGCGGCATCAGCCCGGCCTGAAACCAGGTGACCAGCGTGTAGACCGAATAGACCGGCAGCCCGGTGGCGTGGCGGATATCGGCGGCATAGGGCACCATATTGGTGCATTCCAGAACGATGGCCCCGACCTCGGGGTGCTGCGTTGCTAGAGCCTCCGCCGCTTCCAGCAGGTCCAGCCGGCAGGCGTCAAAGTCGATCTCGGGCGCGTCGCCCAGAATGTCACGGGTAAAGGCGCGCCCGGCCTCGGTTCCGATCACCGGCGTGTCGGGGGCAACGCCCGTCGCGGCGCGCAATTGCGGGCTCAGCGTCGCGGCCGAGATCGTCAGGATGCCCGCCCGTTTGCCCGGCGGCAGGGCCGCCTCGACCATCGGCACCTGCATCAGCGAGGATGTGGCGACCGGCACCGCCAGCGCGGCGGCCATCTCGGCCTGCATCACCCCCAGAAAGCCGCAATTCGTGGTGATCCCGTCGCACCCCATCGCCACCAGATCGCGGCCCGCCTCGATGAAATCAGCCAGCCGCTCCATGGGTGTTCCGCGCACCACATTGTCGGGCGTGGCCCCGCGCACCACCCGGTATTGCACCGGAAAGGGCCAGGTCATCGCATTGCCGATATCGCCGGGGATGCGCGGAAACCGCGTCTCAAGCATCAAGATGCCGACGCTGGCCCCGTAAACCGTCTTGCCGCCCTGTGTCATGCCCATGTTTCGTTACCCTGCCTGCACATAGATGTGGGAAAACGCGTTGCGCACGGCCTGAATGGCATCTTCGCGCCGCATCCCGATATGGCCGCGTAAAACCGTCAGCGCACGGGCCTCGTCACGCGCGGCCAGCGCCTGCAAAATCTCGCGATGGGCCGCCATCCGGCGATGCCCCTCCTGATCGGCGCGCAGCATCGACAATCCCATCATCCGCACATAGCGGATACGCCCGTTGATATTGTCCAGCATCCGCACCAGCTCCGCATTGCCGGATAATTCGACCAGCGCCATGTGAAACGCCTCATCCATTTCCAGCAGCCGGATGGGATCGCTGGTGGTGGCGTAAAGCGGCTCGGCGGCGTCCAGAGCCTGCCCGACCGCGGCGATCGCATCGTCGCCCGCGCGCGTCAGCGACAGGCGCAGCGCCTCGCATTCCACCGCCGCGCGCGCCTCATAGAGGTCGAGGATCTTTTCGGGTGTCAGCGACCGGCAGAAAAACCCCTGCCCGCCGGTGAAGGTCAGAAAGCCTTCGGAGACCAGCCGATTGAGCGCCTCGCGCAGCGGCGTGCGGCTGACCGAAAGGGCGCGCGCCATCTCGCCCTCGCGGATGCGTTCCTCGGGCTTGATCACAAATTCGGCGGCCATCTGGCGCAGCCGGTCGGTGATGCGGTCGACATTGCTTTGGGTCGTGTCGGTCATCTGTCGGGGGTCTCCGGCAATCTGTCCGGCATGGTGATATTTTTTCTTGAATGACGCAAGATATTTTTATCTGTATACAGCATGTAATTCAGGTCAAGCGAGTCGCGAAAAGGGGAAATGGGACATGTCGAACCGGATGAACGGGGCCGAGGCGCTGGTGCGCAGTCTTGAGGCACATGGCGTGCGCCATATCTTTGGCCTTTGCGGCGATACCAGCCTGCCGTTTTACGATGCCATGCGCGGGCTCGATCACCCAATGACCCATGTCCTGACCCGTGATGAGCGGTCTGCCACCTATATGGCCGATGCCTATGCCCGCGTGACGGGCCGCCCCGGCGTGGCCGAGGGGCCTTCGGGCGGCGGGGCCACCTATATCCTGCCGGGGCTGATCGAGGCTTCGGAAAGCTCCATTCCGGTGCTTGGCATCACCTCGGACATTTCGGTGGGCAGCTATGGCAAATACCCGCTGACCGAGGTCGATCAGGAGGCGTTGATGCGCCCGCTGACCAAGTGGAACACGGTGATCAAGCAGGCGGCCCATATCCCGCGCATGGTGCGCATGGCGTTCCGGTCCATGACAACGGGGCGGCCGGGGGCGGCGCATCTGGGTCTGCCCTATGACATCCAGTATGACGATGTCGACCCGGCCGATATCTGGGCCGACCCGGCACATGCGAGCTTTCCGGCCTACCGTCAGTCCCCCGAACCCGGTGCCGCCGAGGCGGCGGTGGAGGCCATCCTGTCGGCGAAATCGCCGCTCATCGTCTGCGGCGGCGGTGTGGTCATCGCGGGGGCATGGGAGGAACTGGCGCGCTTTGCCACCCGGCTCGACATTGCCGTGGGCACCTCGATTTCAGGGCAGGGGTCGCTCGCCGACAGCCATCCGCAGATGTTGGGCGTTGTCGGATCGAACGGCGGCACCGATGAGACCTGGGAGGCGATGCAGGCCGCCGATCTGGTGATTTTCATGGGCATCCGGGCCGGATCGACCACGACGGCGCGGTGGGAGGCCCCCAAACCCGGCACCCGCATCGTCCATTTCGACGCCGACCCGATGGCGATCGGAGCCAATTACCCGACCGAGGTTGGCGTGGTGGGCGATCTGCGCCTGTCGCTGGCCGAGGTCAATGCCGTGCTGGACGGTATGGGGCAGGGGGCGGCCACATTCGGCGGGGCCGCATCCGTGGCCGACAGAAAGGCGCGCAAGTTCGCCAAGTTCACCGCGCTGGCGGCCAGCGATGCCGCGCCCATCCGCCCTGAACGTATCATCGCGACGCTGAACCGGGTGCTTCCCGCCGATGCCACCGTAGTCTCCGATCCCGGCACCAGCTGCCCCTACATGTCGGCCTATTACCAACAGGCCGAACCGGGCCGGTTTTTCATCACCAACCGGGCGCATGGCGCGCTTGGGTATTCGCTCTCGGCGGCGCTTGGGGCGTGGTATGGGCGGCCCCGGTCCAAGACGGTCGCGTTGATGGGGGATGGGTCCTTCGGCTTTACGGCGGGTGAGCTGGAGACCGTCGCCCGCCACCGCGCGCCGATCACCTATATCGTGTTTTCCAACGCCAATTTCGGCTGGATCAAGGCCAGCCAGATGGCCGACAAGGGCGCGCGCTATTACAATGTCGATTTTACCCGTGTCGATCATGCCGCCGTCGCCGCCGCCTATGGGGTGAAATCCTTTACCGTTACCGACCCGGCCGATCTTGAGAAAACCCTTGCGGCCGCGATTGCCCATGACGGCCCGACATTGGTTGATGTGATCACGCAACCGTTGGAGGAGGCGGCGGCCCCGGTTCGGAGGTGGATGGGGTGAGCGCCGTCCCGGAAACGCTCCTGTGGAGCGTTTCCGGCGCGAACGGGCGGAGCCCCGGGGTGCATTGCCCCAAGCGCGCCGGTGACCGGCACCAAACGGGCGGAGCCTCTGGGTGCCTCAAGTCACGCGCTCCGGCGAGTGGAGCCCCGGCGTGCCGCAACCTACGCTGAACAACTACGCCGCCCGGTAAGGCTCCAGCGCGCCGATCAGCAGCTCCAGAAACTCCTGCCCGACTCCCGAGAGGGGCCGGCTGCGCGACGTGATAACCGCCATTTCCATCACCAGACGGGGGCGGAATTTGCGCACGACATGGCCGCCGCCGCTGTCGAACTCCAGCGCGAAAGGGTCCAGCAGTGCGCATCCCATCCCCTCCTGCACAAAGCCCAGAAGGTTCTTGAACAGATGCGAATGCACACGGGTGCGCAGCGTGACCCCGGCGGCGTCAAACGCGTCGCGCAGGCGCCGGTGGGTGACATGTTCGGGCCCCATCACGATAAACGGGGCCCCGATCAGCTGTTGCGGCGTCAGGATGTCATGCGCGGCCAGCGGGCTGTCCTCGGGCAGGGCCAGCATCAGCTCGATCGGAAACGATCGTGCATCCAGCCCGTCCTGCACCAGCGGCAATTCGCACACCCCAATCTCGAACAGGCCGGCGCTGACCCATTCCTGGATCTTGACCGAATATTGCGACTGGAACGAGATCGCCATATCGGGGCGGTCGCGGGCGAATTGCGCGATCAGGCGCGGCATGAAGCCAAAGGACATGGAATGCTGCGAGGCAACCTGCAATTGCCCGGCCTGCTTGTTCTGCAAATCGACCACGGCCTGCGTGACATGATCGAGGCCGCGCACGACGGTATCAACCTCCTGATACAGCACGCCCGCCTCGGGCGTTGGCACCAGCCGGCCCTTGATGCGTTCAAAAAGGCGAAACCGGGTCTGGCGTTCCAGCTGTGCCAGCAGATTGGAAATACCGGGCTGTGAGATCCCCAATTGGCGCGCCGCCCCGGTCACGGTGCCGGTCTCGAAAATGGCGTGAAAGGCCTGAAGCTGACGAAATCTGAGGGACATGGCGCGAACATATCATTTTTAGTGATGCAATCCAGATGTTTTAGTATTTGAAATGATGGCACGGGGCGGGCAGGCTTACCTTGCGTTACGCCGGGGGAAAGCGTGTCACTGGAGCAAAAAATTATTGCCATGGATTTGTGGCATCTGGCGCTGCCGGTGAATGCACGGCGTGATCATGGTATCGGCTCGGTCGAGCATGCCGTCGATATCGTGGTGCTGCGACTGACGGCTGAGGATGGCACTGAAGGCTGGGGCGAGGCCAGCCCCTGGGTGGTGTTCACCGGCTCGGCCGAGGCGACGTTCGCCGCGCTCGACCGGTACTTGCGCCCGCTCGTGGTGGGCCGCAGGCTGGCCGACCGCGCTGCCATCATGGCCGATGCGCAAAACGCGGTCGCGCATTGCACCGAGGCCAAAGCGGCGCTGGAAACCGCGCTGCTGGATCTTGCGGGCCGGGATCTGGGGGTGCCGGTCTGGGCGCTTCTGGGCGGGCGGGCGCGCGACACGATCCCGCTGTCCTGTTCCATCGCCGACCCAGATTTCGACCGCGATCTTGAGCTTATGGCGCGGTTGAAATCGGACGGTGTGCGCATCATCAAGCTGAAAACCGGGTTCAAATCGCACAGGTTCGATATCGTGCGGCTGGAACGGATCCGCGCCGATTTCCCCGAATTTTCAATCCGGGTCGATTACAATCAGGGCCTGCACCACGACAACGCGCTGGCGCGGGTGCGCGATGTGGCCTCCTTTGCCCCGGATTTCATCGAACAACCCGTGCGCGCGCATCTGCGCGATCTGATGGCGCGGATCAGGGACAGCATCGACGTGCCGCTATTGGCCGATGAATCCGTGTTCGGCCCCGAGGACATGATGGCAGCAGCGGCCACGGGCCTGGCCGATGGCGTGTCGGTCAAGATCATGAAATCGGGCGGGCTGACCCGTGCGCAAACGGTGGCCCGCATGGCCGGATCGGTGGGCATGTCGGCCTATGGCGGCGATATGTTCGAGGCCGGTCTGGCGCATCTTGCCGGCACCCACATGATCGCCGCCACGCCCGAGATCACGCTTGGCTGCGAGTTCTATCAGGCCCGGTATTTCCTTGTGGAAGACATTCTGGACACCCCGTTCCGGATCGAAAACGGCGATGTCATCGTACCCGACGGCCCCGGGCTTGGCGCATCGGTCAACCCCGATATGCTGGCGAAATATTCACGCTTGCAGGCGCGGGGGACGGCATGAGCGATACAAGACCCGTCATCGTGATCGGCGCGGGCATTGTCGGCGTGTCGACCGCCATCTGGCTGGCGCGGGCGGGGCGGCAGGTCACGCTGGTTGACCGGGGCGAACCGGGCATGGGCACCTCTTATGGCAATGGCGGCGTTCTGGCCGCCTGCGCGATGGTGCCGGTGACCGCGCCGGGGTTGATCCTCAAGGGGCCGGGCTATCTGCTCAATCGCGATTTCCCGCTGTTTCTGCGCTGGTCCTACCTGCCGAAACTGGTGCCCTGGCTCCTGCGCTATCTCAGCCATGCCAATGATGCCGATACCCGGCGCATAGCGGCTGGCCTTGCCCCTATCGTGGGAGACGCCATCGAACAGCACAAGGCCCTGACCCAGGGCACCGACAGCGCCGCCTGGATGTCCCAGGGCCCCTACAGCTTTGCCTACAAGGACCGCGCCGCTTTTGAGGCCGACGCCTATACCTTTGGCCTGCGCCGCGATCACGGCTTTACGCCTGAGATCCTCGAAGGCGCTGCGGTGCAGGAGTTCGAGCCCGCCTTTGGCCCGGCTGTCACCTGTCTTGCGGTGATGCGCGATCACGGCTGGATCCGCGACCCCCGCGCCTATGTGGCGTCGCTGACGGATGCGTTTCTGAAACTGGGCGGCGTCTGGCATCAGGCCGAGGTGCGTGATTTCACCCTGACGGACGGCCGCGTCAGCGCCGTGGTCACCGAGCGCGAAACGCTGCCCTGTTCGGAGGTCGTACTGGCCACCGGAGTCTGGTCGAAGCCCCTGATGGCGAAACTGGGGCTCAAAGTGTCGCTCGAATCGGAGCGCGGCTATCACATCGTCTATGAGGGGGCCGAAAATGGGCCGTCCAAGCCCTTCATGGTGGCGGCGGGCAAATTCGTGGCGACCCCAATGCAGGACGGTCTGCGCTGCGCCGGCGTGGTCGAGTTCGGCGGGCTGGAGGCCGGGCCCTCGCGGGCACCCTTCGCGCTGCTCAGACGTCAGGTTGCGCAGGCCTTTCCGACCCTCACGGCGACCCGCGAAGAGGAGTGGCAAGGCCACCGCCCGGCCCCCGCCGACAGCCTGCCTTTGATCGGGCAGGTCGGGGCCACCGGCGTCTATGCAGGCTTTGGTCATCACCACATAGGCTTGACCGGCGGGCCGAAAACGGGCCGACTGATCGCACAGATGATAACGGGGCAATCCCCCAATATGGATATGCGGCCCTATGACCCGCAGAGGTTCGCGAGCTGACAGACCCACAAAAAAAACAATAAAATCAACCCAACAAGGAGAGACAAGACAATGAAAACCTTCACGCTGAGCGTCGCCATCATGGCCATTGCGACCCCGTCGCTGGCCCAGGTCGTCTGGGATATGCCGATGGCCTATTCCGCCACCAACTTTCATTCCGTCACCGGATCGGAGTTCGGGCAATGCGTCACCACCGGCACTGGCGGCGATATCGAGATCGTGACCCATCCCGGCGGTTCGCTCTTTGCCGGGGCCGATATCAAGCGCGCGATCCAGACCGGCCAGGTGCCCATCGGCGAACGCCTGCTGTCGGGCCACCAGAACGAAAACGCGCTCTTTGGCTTTGATTCGATCCCCTTCCTTGTCGGGTCCTTCGAAGAACACGCGCTGTTGTGGGAAGCGGCCGAACCCACCATCACCGAGCTTCTGGAAAGCCAGAACCTGCATCTGCTCTATTCGGTGCCGTGGCCGCCGCAGGGCCTCTATTTCAATCAGGAGATCAATTCGGTCGCCGATATGGAGGGCATCCGCTTCCGCTCCTATAACAACGCGACCAACCGTCTGGCCGAACTGACCGGCATGTTGCCGGTGACCATCGAGGCCGCCGAGATCAGCCAGGCCTTTGCCACCGGCGTGGCCTCGTCCATGGTCTCGTCGGGGGCCACCGGCTATGACCGCCGCGTCTGGGAGAGCCTGAGCAATTTCTACGAGGTCGATGCCTGGCTGCCGCGCAACTACATCATGGTCAATGCCGATGTCTGGAATGACACCTCCGAGGCCAACCAGAACGTCATCAATGGCTGCGCCGAGCTGGCCGAATATGCCGGCACATGGCGCGCGCGTGAATATACCGGCTTTACCCTGGCCGGCCTGCGCGCAGGTGGCATGACGGTGGAGCCCGCCGGTGATGAGCTGATGGCCGAGCTGCGCGCCATCGGAGAGATCATGACCGCCGAATGGCTTGAGGCGGCGGGCCCCGAAGGCCAGGCAATTGTCGATGCCTATCGCGAGCTGGCGGCGGCGGCGCAGTAAACCGCCCCGTCCTGTCCGAGGGGCGCGGTGGCGGTGGCCTCCCATCGCCCCCGCCCCCGGACACCTGAATTTTTTCGACACGCAATGCGCAAAGGGCCCGACCCATGGCACGATTATCCGGCTTGCTCCGAACATTTCTTGACGGTCTCTACAAAGCCTCGGGCGTGCTGGCAGCACTGTGCCTGATTGCCATCCTGGCCCTGATCGTGGCCCAGATGGTGGCCCGCTGGACCGGCGAGATTTTTCCCGGAGCGCCCAATTACGCCGGTTATTTCATGGCCGCCGCGTCGTTTCTGGCCTTTGCCAGCGCGCTTAATCGCGGTGCCCATATCCGGGTCTCGATCCTGTTGAACGCGGTGCCGCCCAAGGCCAAATGGGCGCTCGAGGTCTGGTGCTTTGGTCTGGCCTCGATCATCGTCTGGTATTTCGTCTATTACGCCTATTGGTTCACCTACTGGTCGTGGAAATTCGATGAAGTCAGCCAGGCGCAGGACGCGAGCCCCTTGTGGATACCGCAATCGGTGATGGTTATCGGCGGCGGCATTCTTGGCATCGCTCTGGTCGATCACCTGATCCATGTCATTTTCCGTGGCGATCACCGGATCAAGCGCGATCTCGTCGATCAGAGCTTTGGGGAATGAGACCATGACCGAAATTCTCGCAATTATCATATTCCTCTTTGTTCTTTTCTTTCTTCTGGGCACTGGCGTCTGGGTTGGCATCGCGTTGATGGGCGTGGCCTGGGTGGGGATGGAGCTTTTCACCACCCGCCCCGTCGGCGACACCATGATCACCACGATGTGGGCCTCGTCCTCATCCTGGACGTTGACGGCGCTGCCGCTTTTCATCTGGATGGGCGAAATCCTATACCGAACGCGGCTTTCGGAGGATATGTTCAAGGGCCTGTCGCCCTGGCTGGCCCGGTTGCCCGGCGGGCTGGTCCATACCAATATCGTGGGCTGCACGGTCTTTGCCGCCGTTTCGGGATCGTCGGCCGCGACGCTGACCACCGTGGGCAAGATGTCGATCCCCGAATTGCGGGCGCGCAACTATCCCGAGACGATGATCATCGGCACGCTGGCAGGGGCGGCCACTCTGGGGCTGATGATCCCGCCCTCGCTGGCGCTGATTGTCTATGGGGTCACGGTCAATGAATCGATCACCCAGCTTTTCTTTGCGGGGGTCTTTCCCGGCCTTGTGCTGGCCTTCATGTTCATGGGCTATGTGGCGCTCTATTCGATCTTTTCCAAGAGCTGGCAGCCGACACCCGAAGGCGCGATGACTTTTGTCGAAAAACTCAAGAACTCTCGATTCCTGCTGCCGGTGATCTGCCTCATCCTGGTGGTGATCGGGTCGATGTATCTGGGCTATGCCACCGCGACCGAGGCTGCCGCCTTCGGCGTGATCGGCAGCCTCGTGCTGGCCGCCAGCCAGCGTTCGCTGAACTGGGAGAGCTTTCGCGAAAGCCTGATGGGCGCGACCCGCACCAGCGCCATGATCGCGCTCATCCTTGCCGGGGCGGCCTTTCTGAAACTGTCGATGGGGTTCACCGGTCTGCCGCGTGCGCTGGCCGATATGATCGCCGCGATGGAGCTGACCCGGTTCCAGCTATTGATGGCGCTCTTGGTCTTTTACATCATCCTTGGCATGTTCCTCGACGGCATCTCGTCGGTGGTGCTGACCATGGCCGTGGTCGAGCCGATGGTGCGCGAGGCGGGCATCGATCTGATCTGGTTCGGCATTTTCGTCGTGGTGGTGGTCGAGATGGCGCAGATCACGCCGCCGATCGGCTTCAACCTCTTCGTGTTGCAGGGCATGACTGATCACGAGATGAGCTATATCTCCAAGGCCAGCCTGCCGATGTTCATGATCATGGTGCTGATGGTTTTCGTGTTGATCTGGTTCCCTGACATCGCGCTCTGGCTGCCCGAAAACCTGCGCGGTGGCCCGGCATCGGGGGGATAGCGACGATCCTTGCCAGGGCGCTGGCCTTTGCTGCGCTGCACGGGCGGCTGGTTCTGGTGGCAGGACTGGTCGCCGGTCTCTTGTTGCCCGGTCTGGCGCAGGCGATGGCCCCGCATCTGCCCTGGATGGTTGCGGTGCTGCTGTTTCTGTCGGCCTTTCGCATCGGTCCCCGTGAAACGCTTGGCCAGTTGCGCCTGATCGGTCGCAGCCTGGGCGCGTTGATCTTCCTGCAACTGGCGTTGCCGGTCGCGGCCTTTTCGTTGTTCTATGCCGCGGGTTTGGCCGGCACCGCGCCCGCAACGGCAGTCGTTCTGATGCTGGCCGCGCCGCCCATCACCGGTGCCCCCAATTTCATCATTCTTGTGGGCGAAAACCCCGCCCCCGCGATGCGCCTCTTGATCCTGGGCACCGCCGCCTTTCCCGCCACCGCGCTGGTGGCGTTCGCGCTCCTGCCCACAATCGGCGGTGGGGTGCAGGCGGCAGGCTGGCTCATGCTCAAGGTGATGGGCGCGGTGGGCCTTGGGTTCGCCGCCCGCGCCGCGTTCCTGCCCCGGCCCGCGCCCGCGCAGATCAAAGCGCTCGATGGTCTCGGCGTGGTTGCGCTGGCGGTTATCGTCATTGGCCTGATGGCTGGCATCGGCCCGCTTTTGCAATCCGACCTGACCGCGCTTGCCGGTTGGATGGCGCTGGTCTTTGCCGCCAATTTCGGGCTTCAGGCGGCGGGCTTTGCCGTCACGCGGGGGCGTATGGCCGCGCCCGACAGGGCGGCCTTTGGCATCATCGCGGGCAACCGCAATATCGCGCTCTTTCTCATTGCCCTGCCGCCCGAGACCATCGCCGCCCTGCTGCCCTTCATCGGGGCCTACCAGGTGCCGATGTATCTGACGCCCTTGATACTGCGGGCGCTGGCCGCGCGTTAGGCGTGCCAGTCGAACCCGCGCAGAAGATCCGCGAAATCGCGGATATAGGGCCGCTCCATCCGGTCTTCGCGCAGCAACAGATCGACCTGCCGACGCTCGTCCAGATCGACAAAGGGGCGAAACACCAGGTGGTCGGGGTCGATCCGCATCACCATGCGCGGCAATACCGTCACCCAGGCCCCCGAGCGCACCATTGAAATCAATGACAGCGTGTTCTGCGCCGAGACCAGCGCCACACCGGTCGCTGCCTGAAACTCGGGATGGCCGATGCGCGCCGACAGCTCGTTTTTCAAGACCTGCTGCCCGGCCAGATCGGCCAGATGAAGCGGCCCGGCGCGCGCCGCCAATGGGTGGCCCTGCCCGCAGATCAGGCCGAACGGGTCCGAGAACAGCGTGATCGCCTGCACCCCGCGCAAAGGCCCCTGCGGCGCGGCGATGCCGATATCGATCTGTCCGCGCGTCAAAGCCTCCAGAATACTGAGCGAATCCATATCCCGGATCTCCACCGAAACACCGGGATGCGCGGCTCCGAACCGCGCAAGAACGGTGGGAAAGACCAGCCCGGCGACCGAGGGCACCGCCGCCACCCGGATCAGGCCCTGCGGCGCGCGGGCATGCGCCTGGATGGCGCGGATGGTGCCGTCAAACTGGCGCAACTCGGTGCGCGCCTGCTGCAAGACGAAATCGCCCAATGGCGTCAGGCGGTTCTTGCGGTCGGTCTCGAACAGAGGCTGGCCGAGATGGTCCTCCAACGCCTTCAGCGTCATCGAAACCGCCGACGGCGTGCGCCCCAGACGGGTCGCGGCCTCGGCCAGATTGCCGGTCTGCGCCACGATGGCAAAGGCGCGCAGCATCTCGATCTTGATCGCCATGGCTACAGATTCCTTGAAATGGTTGCCCGTTCACGCTGGTTTGACTGAAGCTTGCCGTTGGGTCCAATCTTTTCCGCACCCGCCCTTCGCGCCCGTCCCATGGCGCGCTATATGTTGGTGTGAATCTATAAAACGGGGGCAGGGATGGCGGATTGCGATATCGGGCTGGTGGGTCTGGGCACGATGGGGGCGGCGCTGGCGCTCAACATTGCCGAAAAGGGTTTTGACATCGCGGTCTGGAACCGCACCGGCACCGTGACCGACGCGTTTCATGCGGATGCAGGCGATCTGGCCGCGAATGTCACGCCGACCCATAGCCTGGAAGGCCTCGTCGCCGCCCTGAAACGCCCCCGTGCCATTATCCTGATGGTGCCCGCGGGCGATGCTGTCGATCAGCAGATTGCCGCGCTGCGCCCGCTTTTAGACGAGGATGACCTGATCATCGATGCGGGCAATGCCAATTTCCGCGACACGAACCGGCGCATGGCCGCGCCCGGCGCATTTCTCGGCATCGGCGTGTCGGGCGGCGAGGAGGGCGCGCGTCACGGGCCTTCGATCATGGGTGGCGGCAGCCGCGCCCATTGGGACCGCGTGGCCCCGATCCTGACCGCCATCGCCGCCGATTACCAGGCCACGCCCTGCGCCACGCTTTTAGGCCCGGAAGGGGCGGGCCATTTCGTCAAGGCCGTTCATAATGGCATCGAATATGCCGATATGCAGATGATCGCGGAAATTTACGGGCTGATGCGCGACGGGCTTGGCCGGTCGGCGGGCGATATCGGCGCGGTGTTCACGCGCTGGAACGCGGGGCCGCTGGCCTCTTATCTGGTGCAGATCTCGGGGCAGGTGGCGGCCACGATCGATCCGGCCACGCGCGGCCCGCTTCTGGATGTGATCGTCGATGCGGCGGGGCAGAAAGGCACCGGGCGCTGGACGGCGATCGAGGCGCAGCATCTGGGCGCGCCGATCCCGGTGATCGAGGCCGCCGTCGCCGCGCGCAACATGTCGGCCCGGCGCGCCGACCGGCAGACGGCAGAGGCGCTCTTTGGTGCCGGCCCTACTCCGATCGACCCCGCCGCGCTGCCCGATGATCTGCTTGAGGCGGCGCTCATTTGCGGCAAGGTGCTGTGCTATAGCCAAGGCTTCGGCATGCTGGCATCGGCGGCGCGCGAGTTCGGCTGGGACCTGGCGCTGCCCGAGGTTGCCAAGGTCTGGCGCGCCGGTTGTATCATCCGCTCGGCGATGCTCGATGACATGGCCGAGGCGCTGACCGAGGCCCCCGGCCGCGACCTGATGTTTGCGCCCTTCTTTGCCGATCTTCTGGCCCGGACCCATGGGCCCTTGCGTGCGCTGGTCGCCACCGCCGCCCGCCACGGCATCGCGGTTCCGGCCCTTGGCGCGGGTCTGGCCTATTTCGACACCATGCGCACCGCGCGCGGCACCGCCAATATGATCCAGGGCCAGCGCGATTTCTTCGGGCTGCACGGGTTTGCGCGGCGCGACGATGGCAGCACCGGTCAGCACGGGCCCTGGGGCTAGGGCGCGCGCAGCGCGGCAAGGCCGACATCCCCCATCAGGCGGCCGATCTCGTCCGTCAGTTTGCCCCGTGCCAGCGCCGCAACCTGCGCCGGCAGCGATTGCAGCTCGGCGTCGCGCGCCACGACGGTCAGGGTGCGCGACAACCCCGCCACCGGCAAAGGCAACACGCGCAGCCGCATATGTTCGACAAACCCGTCGATCAGCAGGGTTGGGGTCAGCAGGCTGAACCCCATGCCGTCGGAAATGCAGGCGGTGACCATGCTGGAGCGATCCGCCTGCACGACGCGTTCGGGCACAAAGCGCAAGCGCCTGAGATGCTGCATCGTCTGGCGGCCCACTTCCGTGCTGTCGGAAAACCGGACCAGTGGCAGATTCGCCTGCACCGCCTCAAGGCTGTCGGCCGGACCGTCATAGCTTGCGGGCAGAACCAGCAGAAAGGCCTCCTGCAGGATCGGGTGGCGTTCCAGCCCGTCGAGATCGTAGAACGGATCGGAGGTCAGCGCGAGATCGGCATTTTTCGTGCGCAGCAGGCGCTCGTGATCGCCGCTCTGACCGGCATTCAGCGTCATGTCCTCGACCCCGAACTGTTCTTTTGCCAGCGCCACTAGCCCCGGCGTCAGCGTCGTTGCGATCGAGGCCTGAATGCCGACGCGCAGCACGCTGATGGGGTGCGGCCCGACATGGCGCATTTCGGATTCGAGATCGGACAGGGCGTTGAGGATCTTGATGGCCTGCCGGTGCAGCAGGACACCGGACCGGGTCAGCCGCGTCGGGCGTGTCGAGCGGTCCAGCAGGGTCAGGCCATAGGCGCTTTCCAGTGCAGCGATATGTTGTGAGGCGGCGGGTTGCGTGAGGCCAAGCAGCCGTGCGCCCGCCCGCATCTGACCCGCTTCCGCGACGGCGACGAATACCTCCAGCGACCGAATGAGGCCGGGGTTGAAGGCGCGGGGGGCGGACATGCGGAACCTTATGAATTAGAAGTATTAGAATTCCTGATACTCCATCCCGGCGATTGCTCCAAGACCTCTGCGCTGTCAGCATCATGGCCACAGGAGTAGCGCCAATGCCGCCCGCCAATCACACCCGACGCCGCAAAAGAGCCCGCCCTGCCGTGCCGTCCGAACGCGCGCCCTATATTGTCCGAAAGCTCAATACGTTCAATGTATTGGGCGAGGAAGGCCTGGGCCTGATCGAGGCCAATGCCGATACGATCCTGGCCGAAACCGGGATGGAGTTTCACGACGATCCGGAGGTTCTTGCGATCTTTGCCGATGCGGGCTGCGATGTCGATGGCACGCGGGTCCGCTTTGCCCCCGGTTTCTGCCGCCGCATCATAACGGAAAACGCCCCGCGCGCGTTTACGCAATATGCGCGCAACATTGAAAATTCGGTGAAAATCGGCGGTGACGCAACGGTGCTCTGCCCGTCTTGGGGCCCGCCTTTCGTGCACGATCTGGATCGCGGGCGGCGCTATGCCAGCCACGCCGATTTCGTCGATCTGGTCAAGCTGCACCACAGCCTGCCCTGGCTGCACCATTCCGGCGGCGTGGTCTGTGAACCCGTTGATTTACCCGCAAATAAGCGCCATCTCGACATGCTTTACGGCCATATCCGGCATTCCGACCGGGCCTTCATGGGGGCCTTTATCGGGGCCGAACGCGCAGAGCATGCCCTTGATATGGCGCGAATTCTATTCGGTGCCGACTACGTAGCCGCGAACCCGGTGCTGTATTGCGTATCAAACACAAACGCGCCGCTGGTGATGGACGCGCATATGACCGGGGCCTTGAAAACGTACGCAAAAGCGGGTCAGCCCGTCGCCTGCACGCCTTGGGTTCTGACCGGCGCGATGAGCCCCTGCACCGTCGCGGGAACCCTGGCACAGGTTCTGGCCGAGGCGATGGCGAGCCTGACGCTGGTGCAACTGATCAATCCCGGTGCGCCCTGCCTGATGGGCAGCTTTGCCTCGACCCTCTCGATGCGATCCGGCGCGCCCACATTCGGCACGCCCGAGGCCGGTCTGATGGTGCTGGCCGCCGGGCAACTGGCGCGGCGTCTGGGCGTGCCCCTGCATACGGTCGGCACCTTGTCGGCGTCGAAAATCTCCGATGCCCAGAGCCAGCAGGAGGCCACCTGGGGCCTGCTCATGGCCATGTTTTCCGGGGCGAACGTGATCAACCATGCGACCGGCTGGTTGGAGGGCGGGCTGGTCACGTCGTTTGAGAAAACCATGATCGACCACGATCTCTGCGGCAAGGTCGCGCGGTTTTTCGATGGCATCGATCTCAGCGAAAACGCGCAGGCCATGGCCGCGATTTCTCTGACTGGGCCGGGGCAGCATTTTCTGGGCTCCGACCATACCCAGGCCAATTTCATGCAGGCGCTGTTCCGTCCACTGACGCCCGACGACACGTCGTTCGAGCAGTGGCAGGCGGCGGGTGCGCAGGACGCGGCAACACGCGCCAACAGTCTGTGGAAAGCGCAACTGGCAAGCTATGAAGACCCCGGCCTCGATCCCGCTATCGATTTGGAATTGCAGGATTATATCGCCATGCGCAAGGCCGAGACGCCGGATCGGGATTACTTCTGATGCAGGGCAACAGCGCGCAAGTTTTCGTAAAACGGCAGGTGGTGGGCCAGATATTCGGCATAAGGTTCGCCCAATGCGGTCACCCCGGCGCTGTAGTCGCGCGGCCCCTCCGGCGGCCGGATCGCGCCCGAGGCCAGCACGTCGCCATGCCATTTCTGCACGCTTTCCCATCCCTGCGGCACCGCCCCGCCCCAGGCCAGCGCATCGGGGCAATCGGCCAGCCCGGCCCGCGCCCAATAGCGGCGCATGGTGGCGCGCGGGTCGGCGCGCAGATCGTCGCTCAAAATCACGACAGGGTTATGGCCCGCGGCCTCAAGCGATTGATAAAGCGTCCATTCCGCCTCGATCCCGACTTCCTCGCAGGTAAAATCGGGGTCGCGTTTGGCATAGGACAGGATGCTTTCCGCCGGATGTCGCAGCAGGAACCCATGCTGGATCGCGTCCCGAAACGCAGCGTCGTCCGGCAGGGTGGCGGTCACGTAATAGGCCATGTCCTTGAAGAAAACCGGCCCCGTGCGCGCCTTGTCCATGATCATGTCACGGATGGCGGCGTAATGCGTGGGATGGCCCGGTTCCGGCGTGAAATCGGGGAACAGTCGAACGGCACGGTTCAGGTAATATTCATACATGAACGGCTCGTGCAGCACGTCCAGATCGCCGCGTTCGCGCATCACGCGTTCAAATGCGGTGGAAACAGATCGGGGATGGCACCAAAGCGCATGTATCGTCATGGGACAGACGCTAGGCAGGCGGCGCGCGCGCGTCAATCGGGGCCGCGATGAGCCGGACCCTCATCATCGGCGGCGGCGTTATCGGGCTTGCCGTGGCCTATCATCTGGCCCGGCGCGGGGTTCGCGATGTGGTGCTGCTGGAACGCAACAGTCTGACTTCGGGCACCAGCTGGCACGCGGCGGGGATCGTCGGGCCCCTGCGCGCGACGCCCAATATGACCCGGCTGGCGGCCCATGCGCTGGAGCTGTTCCCACGCCTTGAGGCGGAAACCGGCATGTCCACGGGCTACGCGCGCACCGGCGGCTATTGGCTGGCGCGCGATCCGGCACGTTTGGACGAACTGCACCGCATCGCCGCGGTTGGCCGGGTGCAGGGACTGGCCCCGCAGACGATCGGGGTGGCGGAGGTCGATGTGCCGGGGCTTGATCTCAGCCACCATGCCGGGGCGCTTTTCGTGCCGGAGGATGGCACGGTGAACCCGGTCGATCTGTGCATGGCCTATGCGGCGGCGGCGCGGGCGCAAGGTGTTGATATTCGCGAGAATACCGCCGTCGTGGATCTACTGTTCGAAGAGGGTCGCGTTACTGGTGTGAAATTGCCGGATGGGCCGATGCGCGCCGACCGCGTGGTGTTGTGCACCGGGGCGTGGTCGCGGGAATTGGCAGGCCGCGCCGGTGTCGCGCTGCCGCTTCAGGCGGTTCAGCATATGTATGTGGTGACCGCTCCGATCCCGGGCCTGCCCGTGCCTTTTCCGGTGATCCGCGATCTCGATACCGGGATCTACATCAAGGGTGATGCGGGAAAGCTGGTGATCGGTGGGTTCGAGCCCGATGCCAAATGCTGGAACCCTTACGGCCCCGAAGGCGACCGCCCGTTTCTGGAATTGCCCGAGGATTGGGACCAGTTCGCGCCCTTCATGCAGGCCGCGCTGGATCTGATGCCGGGGCTGGCGGATACGGGCATTCAGCATTTCATGAACGGGCCGGAAAGCTTTACCGCCGACACAAAGCCACTGGTGGGCGAAGTGCCGGGGGTGGCGGGTCTGTTCGTGGCGGCGGGGATGAATTCAGTGGGCGTGATGTCTTCGGCTGGGATTGGCCGGGCGCTGGCCGATTGGATTGTCGATGGCCATCCGCCCTTTGATCTGTGGGAGGTGGACGTGGCCCGGGTCGACCCGTTGACGGCAACGCCCGCCCATATGGCCGCGCGTATGACCGAGGCTGTGTCCGATCTTTTCGCGCTGCATTGGCCCCATAAACAACCCCGCGCCGGGCGCGGCCTGCGCAAATCGGTATTGCATGAGAAATGGGCCGGGCAGGGCGCGGTGTTCGGGCTCACCGCCGGGTGGGAGCGTGGCCTGTGGTATGCCCGCTCAGAGGCCGAGCGCGATCTGCCCTACAGCATCGGTGCGCAGCCCTGGCAGGCGATTGCGGAGCGTGAGGCGGCGGCAATGGCCACCGGTGCCGCGATGCTGGACCTGTCGCCTCTGACCAAGATCGACATCACCGGTCCCGGCGCGTTGGCGGCGGTTGACGGCCTGACCTGCCGCAATCTGCGGGCCGGGGCCGGGCGCTGTTACTACGCCCCCTTCCTGAACCCGTGCGGCGGCATCGAATTGGACGCCACCGTGACGGTGTTTTCCGACAGCCATCTGCGTGTTGTCACCGGGGCCGCGACGCGGTGGCGCGATCTGGATTATCTGCGGCGGCACCTGACGGGAACGGGCGTTGCGGTGTTTGACCGGACTGAGGGTTTCGCGGTGATCGGGGTCATGGGCGCGGCGGCGCGCGATGTGCTGGCGAGTCTGTCTCAGGACGATTGGGCCGATTTCCCCTTTGGTGCCGCGCGGGCGGTGGGCGTGGCCGGGTGTGATATCTGGGCCAAGCGGCTCAGCTTTGTTGGCGAACTGGGCTGGGAGTTGTGGATCCACGTGGGCTCCGGCCCGGCGGAGGTGTTCGATGCACTGATCGCGGCAGGCGTGCGGCCCATGGGGCATTACGCGCTGGAGGCGGCGCGGATCGAGAAAGGGTTCCTGCATTGGAGCCATGAGATCGGGCCGGAGGTCACGCCGCTTGAGGCCGGTCTGGGGTTCACCGTCGATTGGAGCAAGGATTTCACCGGCAAGGCGGCGCTGGAACGGCAGCGGCGGGACGGGCCAGCGCGGCGGCTGGTCCTGATGCAGGTCACGGGCGATCCTTTGTTGTTGCATGATGAGCCGGTTTTTGAGGCGGGCCGCTGCGTGGGCCTGACCAGTTCGGGGGCCAAAGGCGTGCGCACCGGGCTGGCATTGGCCTTTGGCATGATCGACATTGCACCGGGCGAAACGCGGGCGCAGACCTGCGCGCGGCAATTTGAGATTGAGGTTGCGGGCGCGCGATACCGGGCGAGGCCGCTGGCGCGCGCACCGTACGATCCGGCAGGCGAAAGGATGCGGGCATGAGCGATGCGCAGGTGGTGATCATCGGCGGCGGTGCGATGGGGGTGTCGCTGCTGTATCACCTGGTAAAGAACGGCTGGCAGGATGTTGTATTGGTTGAGAAAAATGACCTCACCCATGGCTCGACCTGGCATGCGGCGGGGCTCTGCACGCACTTCGCGCATAACCCGACGATCCAGGAATTGCGCGCCCGCTCGGTGCGGCTCTATCGCGATATTCTGCCGCGTGAGACCGGGCAGAGCTGCGGCTTTCACGCCACGGGCGCGATGCGGATTACCCGCAACCCCGACCGGATGGATGAATTCGCCCATGTCGCGGGGCTGTCTGCCTTTACCGGCTATCCGCTGGAATTGCTGACGCCGGATCGCATCGCGGAGCTGCACCCGCTGGCGCGGCTCGACGGGTTGATCGGCGGCATTTATGAGCCCGATGACGGCCATGTCGATCCCAGCCTTGCTACCAATGCGATGGCGCAGGTGGCGGTCCGGGGCGGCGGCACCATCAAGCGGTATACATCGGTTCTGGACATCGCGCGACATGGCGAGGGGTGGCTGATCGAGACGTCCCAAGGCCCGATCCGCGCAGCCCAGATTGTCAATGCAGCGGGCACCTGGGGCTGGGAAATTGGCGCGATGATGGGGCTGAATATCCCCTCGGTCCCCGTCCTGCACCAATATATCGTCACCGACACCGTGGCCGAGGTCGCCGCCCGCGCCGCTGCGGGGCTGCCGGAACTGCCGATCATCCGCGACCCGGAGGAAAGCTGGTATGTCCGTCAGGAACGCGATGGCTTGATCCTTGGGCCCTATGAAAGAGATGCGCAGGTCTGGTCCGTGGATGGCTGCCCGCCCGATTTCGGGGCCGATCTGATGCCGCCCGATCTGGACCGGGTGGAACCGATCATCGAGGCCGCCATGGCCCGCATTCCGGCGCTTGAAATCGGTGGCGTGAAATCTGTGATCAATGGACCGATCACTTTCACGCCGGATGCCAACCCTCTGATTGGCCAGGCTTTTGGGCTCCCTGGCGCCTGGCTGTTGACCGGATCGTCGATGGGGGTGATGGAGGGCGGCGGCGCGGGCTGGTTCCTGGCGCATTGGATGACCCATGGCGCGCCCCCGATGGACGCGCTGGCGGTCGACCCGCGCCGGTTCGGGGCCTGGGCCGACCGCGCCTATCGGGTGGACAAGGCGAAGGAATGCTTCGGCCTGCAATTCGGCGTGCATTACCCTTTTGAGGAACGCCCCGCCGCGCGCGGAAAACGACGCACGCCTTTGCACGACCTCATGATTGCACGCGGCGCGGTGATGGGGGCGGTGCATGGGTGGGAACGCCCGAACTGGTTTGCGGATGCCCCCGGCGCAGTGGCCGGCCCGAGCTTTCGCCGGACCGATTGGTTTCTGCCCGTGCGCCGCGAATGTGCGGCGGCGTCGGCTCGCGTGGCGCTGGCCGATCTGTCGGTCTTTTCGAAATTCGAGATCAGCGGGCCGGGCACCGGGGCCTTTCTCGACCGGCTTGGCGCGAACACCGCGCCCGCGCCGGGGCGGGTCGGGCTGATCCATGCGCTGACCCCGGCGGGCGGCGTGGCGTCGGAGTTCACCGTGGCGCGGCTGGCGGATGATCGGGCCTATCTGACCAGTGCTGCTGCGGCGGAGGAGCGCGATTTAGACCACCTGAAGGCCCACGCGCAGGGGTTTGATGTCGATATCACGAACATCACGGACGATTTGGGGGTTATCGGCCTCATGGGACCGCGATCTCGCGATTTGCTGGCGCGGCTGACCGATGCCGATCTGGGGACGAGCTTTCCCTGGCTGTCGGTGCGCGACATCATTATTGCCGGCATTCAGGCCCGTGCCCTGCGCGTCTCTTATATCGGGGAACTTGGCTGGGAGTTGCATGTCCCCGCCGCCGACGCCGCCCCGCTTTTCGAGGCGCTGGAGGCGGCGGGCCGCGACCTTGGCGTGGGGCTTTACGGGGCCTATGCGATGAATGCGATGCGGCTGGAAAAGGGCTATGCCGCCTGGGGTAGCGATCTGACGACCGAGCGAACCCCGCTGGAGGCCGGGCTGGCGCATCTGGTGCGCAGCAAAACCCGCGACTTCACCGGCAAAGCGGCCATGCTGGCCAAATCCGACCCCTGGGAACTGGTGCTTTTGGAAATCGTGCCGGGCGATATCGACCCGTTCTATGCCCACCCAGTGATGCAAGAGGGCGCGCCGGTTGGCATCGTCACCTCGGGCGCGTTCGGGCATCGCACGGGGCGGGCGCTGGCGCTGGCCTATCTGCGCGACCCGTCGGCGCGCACCGGCCTCTGCGTGTCCATCCTGGGCCAGGACCGGCCCGCCGAAATCCTTGCCGCGCCGCCCTATGATCCCGAAAACACCCGTCTGAAATCCTGATCCGCGAGGTCTGCCATGTCCGATACATTGCCCACCGATTGGTCCCTAGAGGGAACCGCCCGCCGCCGCGACACCTATTACGCCGCTTCGCAAGCCAAATTCGTGCCCTTTGCCGATCCCATCGTGTTTCAAAAGGGGCAGGGGCAATATCTGTGGGACAATGAGGGGCGCAAATATACCGACCTGCTGGGCATGAATGTCTGTATCTCGGTGGGCCATTCGCATCCGCGCGTGGTGGCCGCGGCGATGGCGCAGGCGCAGGATCTGACCCATTGCACGACGATGTTCCACCACCCCACGCCGGCGCATCTGGCCGAGGAACTGGCCGCCCGGATGCCAAAGGGCCATGACTGGGTCGTCCATTTCACCAATTCGGGGGCCGAGGCCATCGACCTGGCGATGACCATGGCGCGCACCTATAGTGGCAATCTCGACCTTCTGGCGCTGCGCTCGGCCTATCACGGGCCCACGGCGGCGGCGCAGTCGATCACCGGGATCGCGTCCTGGCGGCACCCCGGCATGCCGGGCAACGTGGCTTTCGTGGCCGAGCCGAACCAGTATCGCGGCATATTCGGGGCCGGAACCGAGCCCTATCTGGATGAGATCGACCACGTGATCGCGACCGCCACCAATGGCCGGCTGGCGGGAATGTTCATCGAAAGTGTGCAAGGCTATGGCGGTATCATCGAGATGCCGCCGGGTTATCTGGTAGGCGCGGCCGAGCGGGTGCGCGCGGCGGGCGGGCTTTATATCGCCGATGAGGTGCAGTCGGGATTTGGCCGCACCGGGGCGCAGTTCTGGGGGTTCGAGGCGGGCGGCGTGGTGCCCGATATCGTGGTCATGGCCAAGGGTCTGGGCAATGGCTTTCCCATCGGGGCAGTGGTGGCCAAACGGCAGGTGGCCGCGCCGATGGCCGAGAAATTCCTCTTTCACACCTATGGCGCAAACCCCACCAGTTGCGCCGCCGCCCGCGCCGTTCTGGCGGTGCTGGACGAGGAGGGGCTACAGGCGAACGCGGCCCGCGTGGGCGCGGCGCTGCTGGCGCGGCTCAAGGATTTGCAGGCCCGCCATGCCGTCATCGGCGATGTGCGCGGGGCCGGGCTGATGCTGGCGATCGAGATGGTCAGCGACCGGGCCGCGAAAACCCCCGACGCAAAGACCACGGCGGCGATATTCGAGGCCTGCCGGGCGCAGGGCTTGATCCTGTCCAAATCGGGGCCGCA